>MDTE01185386.1_pt1 | contig 10897 bp, 9 predicted proteins | sample 811231 | NCBI WGS metagenome assembly MDTE01 (sample SAMN05326651, study PRJNA326480) | marine metagenome | isolation source: seawater | place: Indian Ocean: Red Sea | collected 2010 | reverse complement strand
CGGGTCGAGGCCGAGGGCGGAGTGTGGCATGCCCAGCGGCTGGAACACCCTCTCCCTGAGCCACGCCGGAAAGGGTTGCCGGGTGATTCGACGGGCGGCCTCGCTCAGGAGAAGAATCCCCATGCTGGAGTAACCATATTGTTTCCTTGGCCAAAACTGGAGGGGCGTGCGAATGGCCTTCTCGACAAACGCGGCGAGCGGGGCGTGTCGCCGTCGAAGTTCGGTGTTCTCGGGGAGTTGATCGGGCAACCCGGAACGATGGGTCAGGCAATCCTCGATGGTGATGGTTTCCCTCCCCTCACCGTCGAACTCGGGAATAAAACGGGACAAGGGATCGGTGAGTTTGAGCTCGTTGGCATCCGCGAGGGTCATCAGTCCAGTTGCCGAGAAGGGCTTGGTGATGGATGCCAGCAGATAGATTGGAGAGCCGGACCGGGCTGTCCCGTAGTGACGGATCCTCGTTGTGCCACGATGTCGAATGGAGAACGAGGCCCCGGCGACTTGATGGTGCTGGACGGCTTGGGTGAGAATGCGATCCGCCGCGTCGAACTGAATGTCCGGTTCGCCTCGCGCCGCTTGCAGTCGGTAGAGGAGGGAGGGCAGGATGAACGAGCTCAGAAAGTGTCGACGGTTCATAAGGGGCTGGGTCGGTGTGGTCCTGCCTGGATCGCTTCTCAATCCGGCATTAGCGGGTGGATTGCCATGGGAATTCCAGGGTGGGTGGGTTCACAAATCGCTCCATTTCCAATTGAATCACGTCGCCTGCTCCCGGTTGCAGGGTAACCTGAAGATGCGTTCCCTGGATCGATTGTGTTGCCTGGGAGGTGAGCGCCCGTTGCCATCGGTGCTCGCCGTAGGCACCGCTCTGAAGGATCACGGTGCGGGACTCGGATTGGCTGATGTTGACGAGGGTCAGTTGGATGCCATCCGGGTCGATTTTGCTGACCAGGGCGGCCACGTCGGAGGGGAGTCCAGCCCGTCTCTCTTGGGGGTCGAAGTAGCGGACCCGGCAGTGGAGAGGCGCGGCGAGGCGGCCGGGATGAAGGCCGCCGAGCGTGAGGCTGACGAGCGATTGAACGCTGGCGGGATTGTATTTCATGGGGTCATCGGCGAGCCGGGTGTCGGGGGTGGTGTGGTCCTTCCGCATGCCCTCGACCTGTTGTCGGATGCGATTGAGATCGGCGCGGAGGACGGTCTCCGGGTAGTTGGGATGGTCGCCGTCGAGATAGCGTAACCAGGGGTCGTCGGCAACGGCGGCCCGATCCCGTGCCTCCCACGAGAGGGAGTGCAATTCCCGGGCGAAGGGGCGGTAGGGTGCGGGAGTGAAATGATACCAACCTCGGTCCCCGTACTTTTGGGGGTAATGGGGGACGCCATCAATCATTCTGACCTCGGCGTTGATTCGTTGGGATTGAACCCGCCAGGGCTCGAGGTAACGGTCGTCGCCGGTGAGCAGATAGGCATTCATGAACCCGATGAACCCCAGGTGATGGGTCTGTCGATGGGCCCAGGCGCCGGTCTGGGGCACACGAACGGTGAATCCCCACCCGTAGACGCCGCCATACCATCTTCCCCCGGCCTCCCCGCCAATGGTTCCATCGAGTCCGATGTTGGTGGGAATGATGCCGTTGTTCTCGTTCATCCGATCGATCCAGGCCTCGACATAGTCCAGTAACCAGGTCCGATACTTTGGGTTGCCCGTGAGCGCATAGGCATGGACGGCCAGGGAGGTTGCCAGGAGATTGGAGGGGTGGTCTCCGACGATCTCGTTGTAGTCCTCGAAGTGGGCCAGCATCTCCTGGTAGGAGCGTTCCCCGTGGCCGAGTTGAAATCGATGAGCGACCTCGATCGGATCTCCCGCCCAATCGAGCGCGGTGGCCCGGCGTAGGAGCGGGCCGCGACTCCCGGTAAAGAGGCTGCGGATGATTCGATGTTCAAAGTCGTAGTTTTGCGCCTGGGGGCTTTCGTTCAGGTAGAAGCCGGCGAAGCGTTGAACCCGGCGACGGTAGAGCGAGTCGTCCGGTGTCGCCAGGCCTTGCAGACTGAAAGGCGTCAGCCCCTCGGCGTGGTGGAGCCAGTCAAACATGACGGGAAACTCCTGGTAGTACATGCCATCTCGGGCCAGGGGCACCTCCACGGTTTTGGCCTCCGTGTATTGTCTCAGGTGCCCTTCCCAGGCCTGGTGATACCGTTGGAGAATCCCATCCCCGCCGCCGAGCGCATGGAGGAGGGTCCAGTCGGTCACGGCTTCAATCGCGTCGTCGGGGCCGTCGTCCCCTCCCCAGCGTTCGACACAGAGCAGGTAGCCCCTTTCGTCAAAATAACGATCGTAGAATGCCTGGGTGGCGATCGCATTGGCCTTGAACAGTTCCCGCTCCAGGAGCGCCCAGGTCGGAGGGGGCATGGGGCGCGCGAGGAGGACGGAGGGGATGGCTCCGGCTCGAGCGGGTCGGGTCGAGGCCGCCAGTCCTGCGAGGACCAAGGAAAGGATGGATCGCCAAAACATGGGAGGTCGATGGCCAACCTAAACAAGCAACAAGGGGTGGCAAGGTTAAAGCGCTCTGCCGCGGCCCGGGGGGATGAGTGACGGCGGAAGGGGGGTGATGCGAGAGGTTTCTGTTGGCGAAAGGTTGGGTGGCTCGTTAGGATTCTGGGATGCGTTGGATGTCTTTTCTCGTGTTGCTGGGTGCCGCTGTGTTTGATGCCGACTCTGCCGTGATGTGGGTGGGAACCGCTTCCGGTGAGGGGAGTGGGATTTATCGATCCGAGCTGGATCTGGATTCAGGCGCGATGACTCCGCCCCGGTTGGCCGCGGAGATCGGCGGTCCGGGCTTTCTGGCGCAGCATCCGAACGGCAAGGTGCTTTATGCCGCCTGTCAGCTTCCGGGAGATGCGGGGGGCGGGGTCATGGCGTATTCGATCTCCTCCGGCGCGTCGACTCTGAGCGTGTTGAACTCGCAGCCGACGGGGGATGGCGGGGCGGCTCATCTGGCGGTGGATCCTTCGGGGAGATGCCTCTTCACGGCCCAGTACGGGGGGGGGTCGGTGGCCGTTTTTCCGGTGTTGGCGGATGGAAAAGTCGGGCCGCGATCGACGCTGATCGAGCATGAAGGGTCGGGGCCCAATCGTTCGCGACAGGAAGGCCCCCATCCCCATTGGGTCGGGGTGGGTCCGAAGAATGAGTTCCTCTTTGTTCCGGATCTCGGAATCGATCGGGTGTTGATTTATCGAATCGATCATGAAAACGCGTCGATCCGTCCTCACGGTGAAGCGGTCTGCCCATCGGGCGGTGGTCCCCGCCATTTCAAGTTTCATCCCAGTGGCAAGTGGGCCTATGTCGTGAACGAGTTGATCCTGGCGGTGACGGTTTTCGAATACGACGCCGCGGCCGGCGCCTTGACTCCCATCCAAACCATTCCCGCTCTTCCCGAATATTACTGGCAGGGATTCAATTCCTCCTCCGAGATCCGGGTTCACCCAACCGGGCGGTTTGTCTACAGCGCCAACCGGGGCCATGACTCGGTCACCGTGTTTGCCGTTGACGGTCAAACCGGACGATTGCGATTCATCGAGCGGGAAGCGATTCGAGGAGCAATGCCCCGCAATTTCAATCTCGATCCCGGTGGCCGATGGTTGGTCGCAGGCGGCCGGGAATCCAATTCCTTGACCAGTTTCCAGGTGGATCAGGATAGTGGCGCTCTCTTGTATTCGCGGCACTTCGTTTCTTGTCCCCGCCCCATGTGTGTGCTCTTCCAACCGACCGAATGAATCGTTGGTTCGGCGGATGGTGACTTGGGATTGTTGGCGGGGAACCCCGCCCTTCGAGGGACATGTCCGGGGGGGCTTGCCTCGGGTTGCGAAAACGACACGGTCCGCCTAAGCTCACCCGATGCGTTTGATCGACCGCTACTTGCTCAGGGAACTCACCATTCCCCTTTGCTATTGTTTGAGCGGTTTTTTGCTGTTTTGGCTGACCTTCGATTTGTTTGGCGAGCTGGGAGATTTGCAGAAGGCTCATTTGGGGCCTCGAGAGATCAGTCGCTACTATTTGCAGAAACTCCCTGAATTGCTGGTGGTGGTGATTCCCGTGGCCTTGCTCTTGGCGATGCTCTACAGCCTGACCAATCACGCCCGCCACAACGAATGGATTGCGGCCCGGGCCGCCGGCTTGAGTATTTGGCGTTTGTCCGCGGTTTATCTGATCGTGGGCGTGCTTTTCAGCGGGATCCTTTTCCTTGTGAACGAGGTCTGGGCCGCTCGTGGAGCGGCTTCGATTGAGGACTTGGAACGCCAGAAAGAAGGGGGTGGGGATCTTCACTGGACCGGTCCGCTTCATGTAGAGGATCATGGAACCGACCAGTCCTGGGACATCGAGAATTATCATCTGGTGACCAGCGAGCTGATCCGGCCGCGCATCACCTGGAAGTTGGATGAACGGATCACCGTGAAGATGGTGGCCGAACGAGGCGGGTATACCAACGGGGTGTGGACCTTTGAGAACATGACCACCTTTCGCAACGATCCCAGCCAATCGGCGGCTGAAATGTTGAAGGTGACCGACGACCCGTTGATCGGGGTCAAGGAGCTGAAATTGACGCCTCGGCAGATCCGGAGTGAACGGCGGATCGGCGCGTTGTTGAACAGTGTCCGCATGGCGAAGGAGGCCCAAGTTTCGCTCAGCGAGATTTCAGATTACTTGATGTTGCATCCGGATTTGCCGCCGCCGAAACGGGTGAAGCTTGACACTCAGTTTCATGGTCGTATGGCCTGGCCCTTTACCTGTTTGGTGGTCGTTTTGATTGCGATTCCATTCGGCGGCGCGAGTGGCCGACGCAACGCCTATGTGGGGGTGGCCAGCAGCATCGTCATCTGTTTCGGTTATTTCATTTTGATGCGGGTGGGGTTGGCCATGGGGACCGGGGGGCGATTGGCCCCGTGGTTGGCGGCATGGTTGCCAAACCTTTTGTTCGGGGGGGGCGCGGGCATCCTGATTGCTCGAATGCGTTAGGACGGGACGAGGAGAGGAGACGACGATGGAGCAAGCGGCGAAACCGACGGATTGGACGGGACTCTTTGAGCAGCACCGGTCCGGTCCGGTGTTGGCCCTCGCGCCGATGCAGGATATCACCGATCTCCCGTTCATGAATCTCATCAGTCACTACGGGGGTGCCGACCTGCTCTACACCGAGTATTTCCGGGTTCACTCGACCTCGCGGCTCGACCCAACGATTCTCAGGTCCATCGTGGAGAATGAATCGGGTAAGCCGATCCTGGCACAGATGATCGGCAATGATCTTCCGGCGCTGATCGACACCGCGGAGCAACTCCTCGCCTATCCGGTGGCGGGAGTGGACCTCAATCTGGGATGTCCCGCCCCCGTGGTCTACCGGAAATGTGCGGGAGGTGGACTCCTCGCCGATCCCGAGCGGGTGGACCGGATCCTGGGCGGCTTGCGAAACGCGATTGTCGGGCGGTTGACGGTAAAGACCCGAATCGGGTTTGAACATGGGGGCCTTTTTGACGAACTGCTGGACGTGTTTTCTCGGCACCGGATCGACTTATTGACGGTTCACGGCCGCACGGTCAAGGGGGGGTATCGGAGTGAGGTGGACTATGATGCCATAGCCCGGGCGGTCACGCGGATGTCGTGTCCCGTTCTGGCCAACGGTGATGTGGGGTCGGTCCTCCAGGCGCAGAGGGTGATGGCCCAAACCCGTGCCGCCGGTCTCATGATCGGGCGGGGAGCGATCCGTAATCCATGGCTCTTCCGGCAGATTCGACAGGCGTTCGCCGGCGAGGAAGTGTTCGTGCCCACGGGGAAAGAGGTATTGGCCTATATCGCCCGGCTGTTTGATGCGGTTCGACCGCCGGGGCTGGGAGATTTCGCCCATGTTCGAAAGATGAAGCGCTATCTCAACTTTGTCGGTGTGGGAATCGAGCCGACCGGTGCCTTCCTCCACGCGATTCGAAGGGTGGATTCGGTGGCGTCCTTTTTCTCGGTGTGCCGGCATTATCTGGACCATGCCGAACCCATGCCGTTGTCTCCTTTTGAAGGGGTTGGCGTTCGATAGGGACGGGGTGCCGGATGAACGGGAAGGGGACAGTGATTTGAAGACCGGATCGGAACCGGATCCCAACGAAAAAAATCTATGGAAGACGAGGGTAAACGGTTTCTTCTCCTGATCCCGGCTTACAACGAAGAGGAACGCATTGAGGCGACCCTCCAGCGGTATGTCGCCCGCCTCGATCAGGATGCCCAGGGGCGCTACCAGATCATCGTCGTGCTCAATGGTTGCCGGGACCTAACCTTGGAGATTGTCCAGCGCGTTTGTGACGAGCATCACTCGGTGAGCGTTCTCAATTTCCCCGAACGAATCGGGAAAGGCGGTGCCCTCATACGGGGGCTGGCCGCAGCGCCTGATGTGGAATGGATCGGCTACGTGGACGCCGACGGGGCCACGGCCCCGGAAGAGTTTCTTCGGTTGGTGGCGTTGTGCCGGGAACGCGATTGCGTCATTGGATCTCGCTGGCTTCCTGGCGCCACGCTTCTCCGGCAACAAACCCTCACCCGCCAGTTTGTGAGCCGGGTGTTTCATTTCATTGTTCAGATCTTGTTTGGGCTGAACGTGAAGGATACCCAATGTCCGGCAAAGGTTTTTACCCGGAAGGCCGCCTTGGTGATTCAACCGAAACTGAAAATTGCGGATCTGGCGTTTGACGTCAACCTGCTCTACGCCCTGAAGCGCGAGGGGTTCGAGATTCATGAAGAGCCCACCGAATGGACTGATCAACTCGGATCGAAGGTCACGCAAACGCTTTTTCGTTCGTCGCTGGTGATGCTCTTGTCGGTCCTGCGCCTGCGGCTGTATTACTCGCCGGTTTATCCGGCTTTGCGGCTGCTACGTCCCATCGAAGCGTGGATCTACCACAAGTTGCGGGCGCCCTTTATTCCCTGGGGCGAGGAGCCCGAGAACTGAAGAGTCCCGCTGAACGGGCCGCTTCCCGTCCTGAGTTGCGAGGGAGCGGGGCGGGCTGCTTTCTTCGGTGGGATCGACGGTTGCGGCGCGCGCGCTCTTTAGCCGCTGAGCATCACCGTGAAATCAAGCAGGCGGAAAGGTGGGGAAGATAATGAGGGAGTGGCGGGGTCTTCCGGTCCGGATCCTTTGCCAGGTCGTCCCAGCGGCGGAGGGTGAGGGCCTCAGGTGAATGGGGTTCCCGCTCGAACCCGGCGATTTCCTCCTGGCTCATGGGGCCCCCTTGATCGTGATAACTCTTGAGCGAGGTCGGCGAGAGGAGTTGCTCATAGGTGGCGTCAGTGGTGCAAAGGTATCGCTTGGCGGCGACATGGAGACGGATGGGGTCGGCCACTTGGTCTCCAAAGTGTTGTTTGACCCAGGCATTGCCCCGGAACTCGTGCCGGTCATCGAACGAATCCGAGGGGGAATTGCCGGCGGTTCCGGGATCCAGGATGTGACCGATGTCATGCAAGAGCGCCGAGGCGATTAGTGGGGACTTTGCCTTGGCTTCCTCGGCCAATTGAGCACACTGGAGCCCGTGTTCGAGTTGAGTGACGGCCTCGGTCCCGTACTGATTGGCGCCCCGGCTTTGAAAAACCTGTTCGATCGTTTTGATAGCTGACTCCATCACCGAGGGGATTTACCCGACGCTGGCACCGAGGGCAACGCTCCATTTTGGGCGTCACGCAATTGACGCCGTCACGGCCTGAATCTCAGACAACCTGGGGGTGATCCAAGACAACCAGCGGGTCATCGTGGGGATGACACGAAGTCAGAGAGTCGGGAGAAAAGACGGGGGGTACGGGAAATGTCGGTGAAAGAAACAGAAGTAGAATGAACTCTGATTCAGATCGCGTTGCCCCGTCGGGGGAATCGAGTCCTTCATTATCGACCGAGGCGGGTTGGTTGAAGAACCCCCTTTGGTTGACGCTCTGGTGTGTCACGGCGTCGTTCGGGACCTACGCTTGCATGTATGGCTTTCGCAAGCCCTTTACCTCCGCGACCTTTGATGAGTCCCCCTTTGAACCGGGGATGAAGACCTGGCTGGTGACCGCCCAGGTGTTGGGATACATGGTGTCCAAGTTCATCGGGATCAAAGTCATTGCCGAAATGCCCTCCCGGCGCCGTGCCTGGGTACTGATCGGCCTGATTGGGGTCGGCGAGCTCGCCCTGCTGCTCTTTGCCCTCGTGCCTCCCCCCTATTCGATCCTTTGTCTCTTCCTCAACGGGCTTCCTCTGGGAATGGTCTTTGGACTGGTGCTGGGCTTTCTCGAGGGACGAAATTTGAGCGAAGCGTTTGTCGCCGGACTCTGCGCCAGTTTCATCCTGGCTGATGGGTTCGTGAAGTCCGTCGGTGCATGGCTGATTGAATTCGGAGTATCCGATTCTTGGATGCCCTTCACGGCCGGATTGATCTTTCTGCTTCCGCTTGCCCTCTTCGTTTGGATGCTGCAAAAAATCCCGCCGCCCTCGGAGAGTGATGTTGAGGCGCGTTCGCGCCGCGAGCCCATGAACTCGGAGGACCGTTGGCGCTGGATCCGGTGCCATGGGGTCGGGATCTCGTTGATTGTCTTTGCCTACCTGTTGATCACCATCCTGCGGAGCATTCGAGCCGATTTTGCGCCCGAATTATGGAGGGATTTAGGGACCACAGGACAACCCTCCGTCTTCGCACTCTCGGAAATGTGGGTGGCCTTGGGCGTTCTGCTGGCGAGCGGACTCGTCGTTTTCGTCTCCGACAATCGCCGCGCCCTGCTGACGGCTCTTGGAATTGGGGGCGTGGGATTCTGCTTACTCCTCCTCGCGTTGGCGGGGCTCCATTGGAATCGAATCGCTGGCTTTCCCTTCATGGTCATGGTGGGCCTGGGAATGTATCTGCCTTACGTGGTCGTCCACACGACGGTCTTTGAGCGATTGATTGCGTTGACCCGGGAGCGAGGGAATGTCGGTTACCTGCTGTATCTCGCCGATGCCTTTGGCTATCTGGGTTATGTCCTCATCATGCTCTCCGACTACGTGTTACCGACGGCGGCCGGTTCCCTGGGGCAATTCAAGTGGCTTGCTTTGGTGGTGGGCGTGCTGGGTCTCTTGTCCTTCGCCGTTTCCGCAAGAGTGCTGACCCGTGACCGGGGGTTGGTTGGCGGTGCTTGATCAAATTCTTGATCAAAAACTGGGGCGGAAAGCGGGAGGAGGATGGTGCACGCTGGAGGGTTCGAACCTCCGACCCCTACCGTGTGAAGGTAATGCTCTACCGCTGAGCTAAGCGTGCCCACGAACCTCGCCCTGAATCCCAAAGGTCGGTTGGTGACGAAATAATAGGCAGCCGTTTTTCGTTGGGTCAACGTGATTTATGACGATGACCGGTTGCCGTTGGAAAATAGGGGTGCGACCAATTCCCTTTTTCCGGGATGAGTTTCCCGGAGAGACTCGGGAGACGGAGGGGATCGTAGCGCCAGACCAGTCGGCGGCGGCGCTTATGGGTCGGGATTATGATCGGGATTGAGGAACTGGTGTCGACCTTGGAACAGGGGGACTGTGGGCCGTCCTTCGGAGGTTCATTGATCCGGGTTCAACAAACGGCGCCTTTGGTTGCTGCACTCGCCGGTGATTCAAGCGTGTTCCCTGTGCAGATAGTGTGCGATGAAAAGGAGGAGGGATCGCCGGGGCCGGGTTGCATCTTGCAGACGATTGACTCGCAAAACCCGATATGCCAGCATGCGTGATGAGGAAGTCGCTTTGAACTTCAAACTCCGGGCCAACGTCCCGAAGGGCTCGAAAGCGATTGCCTGTCGGTCAGCGGAAGGGAAATGAAACTGATACCGATTGGAGTGGCAGCGGTGATGTTTTTGGGATGCATCAACCCGAATCTGACTTCCGATCATCCTCGAATGCCGGAGCGTGGCGTCTGTGCCCATCGCGGCGCCAGTCATACCCATCCGGAAAACACCAGGGCTGCGCTGCAGGCTGCGGTTCGATTAGGGGCCCAGATGATCGAGTTCGATCTAGCGTTCTCCAAAGACAAGCGGATTGTGCTGATGCACGATCAAACGCTTGACCGAACGACAAACGGCAAAGGCAAGGTGAGTGACTGGAACCTAGCTGATTTAGCCAAACTCGATGCTGGTTCTTGGAAGGGCAAGGAATTTGAAGGGGAAGGCATTCCCACCTTCGAGGAGGTACTTGATATCATGCCAGATAACATTTGGCTGAATATTCATTTAAAGGGTGGAATCGAACTAGCTCAAGAAGCTGCCCGACTCATCAGTTTAAAGGGAAGGCTTCACCAGGCGTTTCTCGCCTGTGGAAACGACGCCGCCAGCGCGGCCCGGGCGATCGAGCCGAGAATAAAGATTTGTAACATGGAGCGGCAGTCGAACACGCTTGACTACGTCAATCAAACAATCAGCTCCAACCGCGAATTCATTCAGCTACTGGGTAAAGGCGAAGTGGATCCCGATCACACGGCGGTTTTGAAGGAGAACGGAATAAGGATCAATTACTGTTGCACGAATGATCCCTTGGTTTTGGTGGAATTGTTTTCAAGCGGGGTCGAGTTCCCGCTGGTTGACCGTCTGGAGATGATGCTGAACGAGGCGGACAAATTGGGGATCCCTCGATCGAGGTAGCAGGAGTGATCAATCAGTCCCATTGGTGATCAGCCGACGCATGGCCAAGGCATCACTGAATTGAAAATCGAAAGGAAAAAGCAGTGCCCACTCCAACCGGTAAAAGGCCATGGAAACTTCTCCTGATGCTGATTTGTCTCTGGAGTGGCACTCCAGGGGGATTGGTGGCCAACGAACAGGTGCTTAAGGGCGCCAATGCGTTTTTTCAGGACGACAAGGTATGGGACGTGGCGCTGACGGTATCACAGGAGGATT
>MDTE01123592.1_pt1 | contig 10897 bp, 5 predicted proteins | sample 811231 | NCBI WGS metagenome assembly MDTE01 (sample SAMN05326651, study PRJNA326480) | marine metagenome | isolation source: seawater | place: Indian Ocean: Red Sea | collected 2010 | reverse complement strand
TCACCGTCAAACAATTCAGCGGCCCGCTCGGCCGCCGTTTGGAGATCAATCAAAACCAGTGACCGCACAGCCGCCGACCGCAACGCGGCCGGATGCGAGGCCGCGGTGGATTTTTCAAGCACTCCACGACCGGCGGGCACTTTCAATGCCACCAGAGCTCCAAATGCGGCTTCCCGCACGGGCACCGGAAGTCGGTCATTGCCCGCTGCGGCCAGGACGACATCCCCGACACCATTCACGTTCCAGAGACCCGCCAGTTCCAGTGAGCGAGCCTGCACCCGGGGATGATCCCTGGCGATCAAGCCCCCCAGCAAAGCGACCAGGTCACCCGACGGCCGCACCTTGCGGAACCGGGTCACCTCGACCAACCGACCCAACGATTCGGCATGAAGTGACGCGTCGTATCGTCCATCTCGAGTGAATCGTTTCTCGTCGAGTCCATACGTCCTGAGATCATCCGGACCACCGACGGCCAATACGGCCGAAATCGCGGCCGACCTGGTCGCCCGATCAAGGTCGGCTCCGTCGAGCAACCGCTTCAGGCTCGCCAGGGCATCACGCCCACCGGCCTCGTTCAACACGGCCGCCAGATGGCTGGGACGCTGAAACGACACTTTCCCCTCGCGGAATGCGGGGATCCAATGGGTCCCCAGGTGATGCACGGCCTGTTTGAAGGCGTAGTCGATCCAGCCGTCCTTCGGCTTGTCGACAACGCGGGCAACCACCTCGATGGACCTCGGCGAAGGGATTGCGGCGCAGGCCATAACCGCTTCCATCCGTACCTGGGGATGATCATCAACCACCCGCGGCTCCAGGATCTTCAGTGGGTCGTCCAGACGATCGTGCCACCGTCCGACCACCCGTGCCGCATAGGCCCTGGCCCGGTGGTCCCTGGCTCCCAGCAGCCTGTTGAGCAAACCCGGACGGACGACTTCGATCGTCTCGAACGCGCCCAGGGCCTCGTAGAGATGATGTTCGTAACCGGGGTCCTTGGCATTCAGAGTTTGAATCCAGGCGTCCAGTGCGACGGCACTCTCGGCCGGATCCCTGGTCGTCAGGGCCCGCTTGGCCTGGTACCGGGTCCAGTGTTCGGGTGACTTCAAGGCATCGAGCACCTCCCTGGTCGATGCCTTCGCCAGGTCCGGCGGCCTGGGAACCGACCGGACCGAATCGGCGTGAACCAGACGCCAGATCCGGCCGTGTGCCTTGTCTCGTGTCGGATCTCGGTACGCATCGTCCTGGTGGCAGGTGATCGGGTTGTACCAGTCAACGACGTAAATCGCTCCGTCGGGCCCCTGTTTCACGTCCACCGGACGGAAGTTGCGGTGCCGCGACTGCAGGATCGGTTCCTTCCACTGCAACGAGAATCCCGCACCGTCGGGGCGAACCGAAAACCGCTTGACCCGGTTGGGCTTGAAATCGCCGATCACGAAGTCGCCTCGCATCGATCCAGGAACCCCACGGCCATCCAGGAAGCCGATGCCACAGTATCCGCCCGGATTTCCGATCCGCCGGAGCTTCAACTTGTGGGTGGTGGGCACCTGCCCGGGCGACAGGTAGGTCACACCGCCGGCACCGTCGATGCTGAAAATCTGCCCCCAGCCATTGAAGGCCACACCCCAGGGATTCCCCGGTCCCATGAAGTCATCCAGCAACGGGTCCAGTTGCAGTCGCCGCGGCCGAAGGCGGTAGAAGCCGGCCTGGAACAGGTTGCTCGATCCCCACGGCGTCTCGACGCGAGATTCGCATCCGTCCCCCTGGCCGAAGTACAGTTCTCCACCCGGACTCCAGATGAACGAGTTGATCGTCTGGTGAGAGTCCCCGTTGCCGAACCCGCCCAACACCACACGGCGGCGGTCGGCTCGACCATCGTCATCGGTGTCCTGCAGGAACAGGATCTCGGTGTTCTGCCCGACGTAGATCCCGCCGTCTCCCCACTCCATCCCGGTCGGGATATTCAACCCCTCGGCAAAAACGGTCGAGCGGTCGGCCGTACCATCACCGTTGGTGTCCTCGAGGCGAATGATCTTGTCGTTGGGCAAGTCGCCGGGAAAGACGTGGGGATAGGTGGTGGTCACGGCCACGTACATACGACCGGACGGATCCCACCGCATGGCAATTGGCGACGTCAGCCCCTGGGAATCGGACGCAAACAGGTTGACCCGGAACCCCTTGGGAACCGCGAATGATGCCAGTTCGGCCTTGATGTTGGCCTGGGGAGCCTTGTGGAGCACCTCGGGTCGGGGCCGATTGTGCCCGGGATCCGGCCTGCCCGTGGCCACCATCAAGACACGCTTTTCCGCCCGGTCGATCAACGGGAGCAGTTTCTTCCATTCCTCGCGGAAGGGGATGTAGTTGGCTCCCCCCCGGGTGAACTGTCGACGCGAATCGTCACCGTAGAGCAACTTCCAGTTAGCCGGTCGCCAGTAGTCGTACCACAGACGGTGCTTTTCGACGACCGCGCGCCGCAACGGCTCGAGAACCTTCTTTTCGGGAAACTCGACCCCCAGTTGACTGGCGATCGAGTGAGCGACATGGGCCTGGGCCGATGGCTTGATGTGCATCCCGTTGTCGGTCAATCCGCTACGTGACCTGGAGAACAGATCCACCAGGACCAGTCCACGATCGGCAGCGAGTTTCGAGATGGCCTGGACGTACAGGGCCAGGTCGTCATTGCGCAACGACAGGTCCGGAATCAAACGGTTGGGAGGAGCTTCGAACGGTGACGGGGTGACCAGCACGACCAGCCGGGCCTGCTTTTGCCACGACGAGACCAGTTCACCGTACGCCCTGATGAATCGTCCGAGTCCACTGCGGCCGGCAAGGGATTCCAACTGGCCGAACTGCGCCATGACGACCGTCGTCCCCACACGTCGAAACTGCTCGTCGCGTTTGCCGAACCCGTCGGGACGCCAGCGTTCAATCACGGTTCCCAGCCGAAACACGGTGTCGGCCTCCCACGCCAGGTCCCGAAACTTCGGACGAGCTGCCTGGAAGCCGTGGGTCAGTGCCGCTTCCAGGTAACCGGCCTGTTGCAGGCGAACCATGTTGGTGCCGCCGGCCAACACAACCACGTCACCTTCCCGCAGTGAAAACCGGTCAGCCGCCACGAGCGAATCTGCCGACACAAAAAAGGCCGCACACCAGAGCAGCCTTGTCCACCTGTTGATCTGAACACTCATCGGCACGTCCCCGCGGTCACCTTGGTTAGGCTCACTATGGAGAAATTTCTCTTCGCCTTCCATCGCATCCGCAGTCGACACACCCGAAGCCTGGCCGCTGACAGCGATGCCGGAGGCCGGACCGGCATCAACTCACCCAGTTCGCTTGTGTCCTCCAAACCGGTTACGCTCGTGTCCAGATCATCGACATTTCCGCCAGCCCAAGACAAAAAGGGTCACTCATGTCCGCACATCTCGCTCTTTGCCGTCGCTTGCGGCTTCACCTGGTTGCCGCCTGTGTCGTGATGTTCACCTCTGCCCATTCGGCGGCCGTCGCCCAAACGCAACCGGTCATCCGTGAGCCGGTCCTGCTCTCTCACCGCGGACTGGTTCGCCACGCGCCCGAAAACACGCTGCCGGCCTTCGAAGCGGCAATCGCACTGGGAGCATCGATTGAACTGGATGTCTACCAGACCAGTGATGGGCAACTGGTCGTGATCCACGACGGCACGGTCGACCGTACGACCAACGGCACGGGTCGCATCGGCGACCTGACGCTGGCCCAGATCCGGAAACTGGATGCCGGCAGCTGGTTCCATCCGAGGTTTCGTGGCCTGAAGGTGCCGACGCTCGACGAGGCCTTCGGTCTCATCAAGCAGCGACAACGCAGGCCGATCACGATCGCCTTGAACATGAAGGTGATCTCGCCGGGCATCGAGGCCAAGATCGTGAAAGTGGTCAAGAAATACGATCTTTTCGACCAGTTGTTCGCTTTCGGCCAGCCCGCCGACTCGAGCCGCCGCTTCAAGGCAGCCAGTTCGAAGCTGCGAACTACGATCGTGAAGATCTACGACTCGAAGCAGTTCGCCACCGCGTTGAAGGATCCCCTGGCAGATTGTCTCTGGGTTGGCTACGTGCCCAGTCGCGAGGAAATGAACCGGGCTCACAAGTTGAAGAAACAAGTCTGGTTGAGCCTGAAGATTGGCGACCGCCGTCCCGACATCTGGGATATGGCGAGAGCCAGCGGCATGGATGGGATCTGCACCGACTGGCCACTGGAATGTCGTCTGCACTGGCGAACCACCAAGTGACCGATTCGTCAGCGTCTCCGGAGCAGCGTCATCACCAGCCCCAAGCAACACCGACGTCCCCGCTGGTTGTTCCTGCTGATCCTGCTGGGAACGATCGAGGGAACCGCCTGGCTGGCCGACTCGATCTGGGAATTCCGAAGACGATTGCTGGTCGGTTACCGCCAACAGGCCATAGACCACCAGTTGCAGCCAACGTCGTCGGCCCAACCGGCGGCCTCGCCCTTCACCTCTCCAGCCGACCTCCACAACGACGACCCACGGCTGTTTGTCCGCCCACATCGTGACCTGCCCGGGACGGGTGGAGAATTGGTCGTCGGCGGCCGAGTGATTCCCGATGCGCGTCACGCGACCGAACAGGAACCCCTGTCGGCCGATGCGGAAATCGCCACATCCGGCAAACAGGTCTTCATCCTGGGCGGCTCGGCTGCCTACGGGTACCCCTACAACGAGAGTGATTCGCTGTCTGGAGAACTTCGTCGGCTCCTCAATCGACCACGCGCCGCGGGATCCCGAATCGAGTTTTCTGCCACCCGGGTCCACAACACCGCCTACCCCGGCTGGAATTCTCATGACCTCGTCCCCATCGCCAACAAGATCGCCGCCGACTTCCAGCCCGACGTCGTTATCATTTTCGCCGGAAACAACGAGTGGGTCCACTGGAGAACCTCGACCTGTCTTCGCCCTGGCGACAACACCAACCCGACCAAGCCAGAACAATTCGTTCCTTCAGACGCACCGACCGCCAATGGCGCACGGCACGTCCTGACTCGACTGGCCCACAGTCGGAGCCTGTCTGCAGTCCAGTACCTTGTCTTCCGTTGGCAGCGGCGACAGTCGCTCGACTCGGCCCGTGACGCACACCTGGCAAAGTTCGAATCGACGTTTCGACTGCACGTCGAACTGACCGGTTCCACCTACGCACTCAAGCACCCCGAAGACCTTCGACGGTTCGATCCGCAACTCTGGCACAACGCCAAGCGAAGATATCTCGATGAGTTCCGTCGCAACCTGGTCAAGATCGCGCGCACCCTGAAGAACTCTCGAGTGGTCCTGGTCACCGTGCCATTCAACTACAGGCTCGCTCCGGCCTGGAACCACCGCCAGCCACTGGCTTCGGACACCGATCAAGAGGCCTCGATTCGCAGGGCCATCGCCCTGGCCAACACGCTGATTGGTGATTCGCAGCCGGGTCGAGCGTTGGCAACACTGCAGGCGGCCGAACACCCCGACTGCGAGTCGCCAGTTCTCCACTATCTGAAAGGCGAGTGCCTGGTCGGACTGAATCGGCCCGACGAGGCGGAAAATGCGTTCGCGGTGTGTCGCGAACAGATGGTGGGGCACCTCGGTGGCCGATTGAGTATCAACAGGGAAATCCGGCGTGCGTCCGAGGATGCCGGGTGTGAGCTGCTGGATGCCCGCGAATTGTTCGACAGGGTGCAGGCTGAACTTGGCGGACATTTCAACCGCGACCTGATTCATGATGACTGCCATCCGACCCCGTTGGGACACCATCACCTCGCCATTGCCATTCGAGACTTGCTGGTATCGACAACCCACTGACTTCAGATTGACGATTCACTCAACGACAGGACTTGGTAGACTGATTCCACCGTTCGTTTCCTCCGCCGGCCGAAACCCGATGACCCGACATCCGATTTCTCCTTGGCAGCACGCTCCGGTCTCACGGCGGACAGCCGTGCAAGCCGGCGCGCTGGGCCTGATGGGCCTGGGAACCAACCACCTGCAGGCGTTGCGAGCAGCTGATTCACAGCAGGCCGCTCCCGGCGGAGGCTCGGCCAAGACGGTCCTCTACATCTTTCTCTCCGGGGGACTGGCCCAGCAGGACAGTTTCGATCTGAAGCCCGACGCCCCCGACGGCATCCGCGGCGAGTTCAGTCCGATCCAGACCGCCTCACCCGGTGTGCACATCTGCGAGCATCTCCCGGGCCTGGCTCAACGCAGCCGCCACTGGGGCTTGGTCCGCTCACTGACACACCGCACCAACGGACACACGCTGGGTCACTACTTCATGTTGACCGGCCGCTCGGGCTCGACCCCCGGATTCAAGGGCGACCGTGTTCCCCGGCCAACCGATTTCCCGTCGATCATGTCGGTGGCCGGCTACTCGCTGCCGCCGCAGCAAAACAACCTGCCGCCGGCGATCGTACTTCCCGAACGACTGGTCCACTGGCAGGGTGGCACAATCCCCGGGCTGTACGGCGGACTGATGGGGTCTCAACGTGACCCGTACTTCATCGAGGCCTTGCCGTACGGCAACCCACTCTGGCGCGGAGCCGTCCCCGGCTTCTCGATTTCCGATTCCACCCGGAATCCTCCCAAGAGTCCCGATGCCCGAGTGTTCCAGGCTCCCAGCCTGAAATTGCCTGCCGGACTGACGCGAGGGCGTCTTGACGCACGTCGGACACTGCTGGGCACGCTCGACGACCAGCGCCGCAAGCTGGCCGATTCGGCGGAAGCCCGATCCTACGACCGCGAACGCGAGTCGGCGATCTCGCTGTTGACCAATCCCAGGATCCGAAACGCCTTTGATGTCACCCGTGCCGACGCGAAGACCCAGGAACGGTACGGGGCCAACAGTTTCGGGTGGTCTCTGCTGATGGCGTACCGATTGACCGAGGCCGGTGTGCCGCTGATCCAGGTCAACCTCGGCAACAACGAAACCTGGGACACCCACGGCGAGGCGTTCTCACGATTCAAGAACAAGCTCTTCCCGCCAACCGACCGGGCACTGTGTGCTCTGCTGGACGATCTGGAGGACAGCGGACTGCTCGAGTCAACCATGATCGTGATGGCCGGCGAATTCGGCCGCACCCCGAAACTCTCGACGCTCGAGAAGGTCTTCTACAAGCCGGGCCGTGACCACTGGGGAGCGGTTCAGACGGCGTTCTTCGCCGGTGGCGGTGTGAAGGGCGGCACGGTTGTCGGCAGTTCCGACGCCATCGCCGGCTACCCGGCCTCCTCGCCGATGAAGCCCGAGAACATGGCCGCGACGATGTATCACGCGTTGGGAATCCCGCACACCGCCGCGTGGAAGGACGAACTCGACCGTCCCCATCACATCTACCACGGCGATCCGATCTACGAATTGCTCGGGTAAACCGGCAGCCGTCAGCGGTGATGGCCCGGTCTTGTCCCCTCACTCGTTGAGCCGATTGGTACCGGTTGCATGCCGGGAAAGAGTTCCCGTGAAGTCCCTTCTCCTCTGCGGCCTGTTGTGTGTCGTCACCAACACCGCCGACGGTGCGGACGCGTCCAGTGCCGTCAAGGTGCCCTGCCCCGCAGCCGCTGCCAGTGGTGAACCCAACCTGCTGCGAGGATCCGACGGCCGGTTGTACCTGAGCTGGATCGAACGAGGACCGGGGCGGATGGCCACCCTGAAATTCTCGTCCTGGAACACCGATGGCTGGTCGATGCCGAGACCGATCGCCACCGGAGACAACTGGTTCGTCAACTGGGCAGACTTCCCGTCACTGTGTGCATTGCCTGACGGGACACTGGTGGCCCACTGGCTCCAGAAAAGCTCGGCCGGGACCTACTCCTACGACGTCAAGCTGAGCCTCTCACACAACCAGGGCCAATCCTGGTCGAGAGCGGTCTCCCCGCACCGTGACGGCACTCCCACCGAACACGGCTTCGTATCGATCGTCCCGGTGGACAAGACCACCTTCGGCGTATTCTGGCTCGATGGCCGCAAGATGGTCGTCAAGGGGGGCGAAATGGCACTGCGATACTGCACACTGACACGAGACGGTCGGTTGGGAACCGAACGGGTGGTGGATCCGCGGGTCTGCGAGTGCTGCCAGACGGGCGCGGTGGTCCTGGAAAGCGGAAACCCGTTCGTGGTGTTTCGAGATCGACTTCCGGGCGAGGTCCGTGACATCTCGTCATCACTCCTCGAGGGCGGTCGTGTGCGGCGCTCGCAACGTGTTCACTCCGACAACTGGGTCATCGAAGGATGCCCGGTCAACGGTCCGTCGGTGGACACTCACCGCGGGTCGGTCGCGGTCGCGTGGTTCACCGATGTCAAGAATCATCCGGAGGTCCGAGTGCGATTCTCGGACGACTCGGCAAAGACATTCGGGAAGACCATTCGCGTGGACGACGGCGCGTCGGCTGGACGTGTCGACATCGTGCTGGTCGATGCGGACACCGCCGCCGTGTCGTGGCTGAAGGTCGACGACAAGTCCGCCGAAATCCGCTGGCGGATGGTTCACCGCGACGGAACCAGGACGCCATCGCGCAGACTGACCCGGACCCTGGCAAGCCGTTCGTCGGGATTCCCCCGCATGGAACGCCTCGGCAACGAACTGTTCTTCGCCTGGACCGAAGCCAGCAAGCCACCCCGTGTGCGAACCGCACGCTGGAAACGTTAGTCGCCGCGAGCGACCCCGATCCGAGAGCGAGAGGCCGCTGCCGTCACCGATTTCAGACTTCGGTGAGCTTCGCCGTCGAATCCCCGAACGCCTTCATCCGCACACCGCACTTCTCCATCAGCGAGAGGTACAGGCTGCACATCTTGCGGTTGGGCTTCCCGTGGTAATTGAGCACCCGACCAGTCTTCAGCTTTCCACCGCCACCGCCCAGCAACACCACCGGCAGCTGGGTCGCGTCGTGGATCCCCGACATCATGCTCGAACACATCATCAACATCGAGTTGTCCAGCGCGGTCCGTTCGCCCTCCTGGATCGCATCCAGCTTTCGAGCAATGTAGGCGTACTGCTCCATGAAGAAGTGGTTCACCTTCAGCCAGTCCGGGGACTGCTTGCCGCGATCCGAATGCGACAATTCGTGGTGTCCCACCTCGACACCCAGATGCGGGAACTGGAGGTAACTGTGGTCGTTGTTGAGCTTCAGCGTGCAGACCCGCGTCATGTCGGTCTGGAAGGCCAGCACGACGATGTCACACATCAACTTCGCGTGGTCTGCGATATTCTGGGGAATGCCGTCGGGAGGCCGTGGGATGTTCGGCTTGTCCAACGTCGGCCGCCAGCCCTGCAGTTCCCCCTTCTGACCTGCCCGGCTGATCCGCTGTTCGACCTCGCGGACCGAGTTCAGGAACTCGTCCAGCTTCTGGCGATCACGGCGGCTGACCTTCCGGCGGAACCGGGAGGCCTCGCCGAGCACCGCATCCAGCACGCTCTGCTCGCCCTTCTGCACCCTGTTCTTGAACAGACGATCGAACGCCAGGGCCGGATAAAGTTCCAGCGGCGTGGGCGTGGTGGGCGAACTCCACGAGATGTGCGAGCTGTAGAGCATCGAGTAGTTCTTGTGGATCCCCGGGTTGGATCGCTCGCACCCCAGCACCAGGCTCGGCACTCGCGTCGACCGTCCGTATTGCTGGGCGATGACCTGGTCGAAACTCGTGCCGCTGACAATGTCGCCACCGGGAGCGAGTGGCGCCCCGGAGAGGATGTTTCCCGTCTGAGAACTGTGGATATTGCCCTTCAGCGCCTGCTCGTTGAACAGCCCCCCCACAAACGTCATCTTCTCGCGAAATTCGGCAACCGGCTCGAGCACCTTGCCCAGTTCGATCTTCGAACCGGACCCCTTGGCCCACCAGTGCCCGGCATGAAAGCCGTTCCCGGCAAACAACACGCCCAGCCTCACGGGAGCCTGGCTGCCCGGCTTCGAGCTCTTGACCGGCTCGTCGCCCCACACCGGCAGAGACTCCATCCACGGCAGCGCCATCGTCACACCGGCGCCACGCAACCACTTTCGACGAGAGAATTGATGTGTCATGGAAGACCTCCGTCAGTATCTCTTATCGGACCAATCACCGGGCAGCGGCCGTCGGTGTCGCGCGAATCATCCGAAATTGTTGGCTCAGGACAATTGTCTCCACGGCCACGGAAAAACGAAAGCCCGTCTTTGCCAGCCGTCTCAGCATTTCATCGACAAGCGGTCGATCCGACAACTGCAATTCCCGTCCCAGGGAATAACCCAGCAGTTTCCGGCAGAATTGTCTCAGGAACTGATCGCGACGTCGTTCCAGCAGGTAGTCTCGCAGCCCGGCCAGGCCGTCGATCTGTGTTCCGTCCGGCAGTGTTGTCTTTGTGTCGATCGCCACGCCTTCACCGCTCTTCTGGCGGTGGCGACCGATGGCGTCGAAATGCTCAAGCGCAAAACCGAACGGATCGATCCTCGAGTGGCACTTCGCGCAGGCCGGGTCCTTGCTGTGGCGTTCGATCAACTGCCGCTCGGTCAGCCCCTTGGGAACCTCGTCATCCAGTTGCGGCACGTTCTTCGGCGGCCGTGGCAGTTTCTCGCCGAGCAGCACCTCGCTGACCCAATTGCCTCGCAGAATCGGACTCGTTCGGCTGGCCCCGGACTGCTTGGCCAGCGTCGACGCGAACCCCAGGATGCCCCCACGTCCCCGCTGCCGCATGCCGTCAACTCGTCGCCACTGTTTCTCCTTGACGCCCGGGATCCCGTAGAACTGGCCGAGCCGACCGTTGACGAAGGTGTGGTCGGCATCGAGCAGGCTCAGCAGCGAGCGGTCGTGCTGAAACAGGTCGGTGAAGAACCGGATCACTTCTTCGTGCATGTCACCCCGGAGCCCACGAAATTCGGGAAAGTGCTTCCCGCTTTTTTGTTCGAGCGAGAAGTCCTGCACGTGAATCCACT
>MDTE01080232.1_pt1 | contig 10897 bp, 5 predicted proteins | sample 811231 | NCBI WGS metagenome assembly MDTE01 (sample SAMN05326651, study PRJNA326480) | marine metagenome | isolation source: seawater | place: Indian Ocean: Red Sea | collected 2010 | reverse complement strand
GGACGATCGTGCGACGCTGTCTGGTCGAGATCCACCTTGTCGAGACCCAAAGGCGGCTGAGCACACGCGGGGTCAGGCGACAATTCGTGAGTGGCATCGATCCGGTGTGACAGCACCCTTTTCAGACACTGCTGCAAGTCACCGTCGTGCAATGGCTTGGTCAAGAAATCATCCGCACCCGACCGCATCGCCTCCACAGCCGTCTCGATCGTCCCATAGCCGGTCAGGAGAATCACCGCCGGGGCGTCCTGTCGTTGTCGACACCACCGCAGCACGCTCAGCCCGTCTCCATCGGGAAGATGCACATCACACAACACCACGTCGAAGGCATGCCGCCTCAACTGACCAATGGCGTCCCCACAACTGCCACTGGTCTCGATCCGGTAGCCACTCCGACTGAGATTCTCGGCAAGAACCTCGCGAACATCCTGGTCGTCCTCGACCAGTAACAGGGATCCGAGCTGAGCGATCATCTGGGGACAAGAAATTGGGTGGGGTTGGGAGGATCGTAACGGTCAATGGCCCTGTTCGGGCAGCCTCGGCAACGGTCGATCGAGCCCCGTACCGGGAAACACAGACCCAAGAAAAGACCTCGGCCGGGTGTCCAGAAAACGATAGGTCACATCCAGCCTGCCTGCAGCAGAATTCTGGCCCAGGCAGCACAAACTTGACCCCTCTTGGACGGCTCAACTAGACTCGGTGTCCCGACTCAGCCTGCCTCACATTGCACCACGCAATGCTGCGGCAGCCACCAGAAAACCAGGACTGATCGGTCGACGGCCGTGCGCCCCAGCGGGTCTTGACCAACCGAGTGTTTCCCGTGCGCAGAGCCCTGATCAGCGATATCCACGGCAACCTCGAGGCCCTCGAAGCCGCCTTGGCTCATATCGAGACGCAGTCGGTGGAGGATATCTACTGCCTGGGCGACATTGTCGGTTATGGGCCCAACCCCCGAGAGTGCATTGACCTGGTCACCCAGTGTGGAGTCTGCCTGCTGGGCAACCACGACCAGGGTGCATTGTTCGACCCCGAGGGTTTCAATGCCGGTGCCGAGCGAGCCATCTTCTGGACTCGCAAGATGCTCGAGTCCGGCGACCGCGAGAGCAACGAACGACGCTGGGACTTTCTCGGAGAGTTGCCACGCGTGCACCGTGAACCGGGACTGATGTTTGTCCATGGCTCCGCGCGCAATCCGCTCAATGAGTACGTCTTTCCCGAGGACATCTACAACCAGAGAAAGATGGAGCGGATCTTCTCTCTCGTCGAACGCTATTGCTTCCAGGGGCATACGCACATCCCCGGCGTCTTTACCGAATCACTCAACTTTATCTCACCCGAGGAATGCGAGTTCTCCTACACGCTTGGCGATTCCAAGGCCCTCGTCAACGTTGGCTCAGTCGGCCAGCCACGCAATGGAGACTCACGAGGTTCCTATGTGGTGCTCACCGATGAGCCGCCTGAGGGAATCGACGCCGCCGACTACAACGGCGCGGTGCGTGTGGAATTTCAGCGAGTCGAGTACGACCTCGAGTCCGTCATCGCCAAGATCTACGATATCCCCGACCTGGACGACTTCCTCGGAGATCGACTGCGAGACGGGCGCTAGGCCACCATGGACGACTTCCGCCGCCTCCTGCTCTTCCTGGTCCTTTCGATGGGCCTACTGTTCCTCTGGAACGCCGTCAGGCCTCCAGCACAGAAACCGGAACAGCCGCCTGCTCAGGCCGATCCGGTCAAACAGGCCGCGGCACCAGGGGAAGAGTCTCCCCGGTCGAAAACCGCCGACGGAAACACCGGCCCCGCAGCGGCGAAGTCTCCCAGTAACAAGACGACCAAACCCGGCACCAAACCCGGCACCAAACCCGGCACCAAACCCGGCACCAAACCCGGCACCAAACCAACCGCCCAACCTGCCACGACAGGATCGCCGGCCGCGTTGCCCGAGCATCCCTTCGAGGTGATCACGCTCGGCAGCGACGACCCCGCCTCGGGCTATGGCCTCAGCGTGCAAGTGACCACACGCGGCGCCGCATTGCTGGTCGCCGCCCTCAACGAGCCTCGCTACCAGTCCCTGCCCCGGCCAGGTATCGAGAAGGACCCACCGCTGTCGATCGTCGGTGACCACCTCCGGGGCCTCGACTCCAACGGCGATGGACTCACCGCCACAGAACTCGACGCCTGGAAAAGCTCGCCCCTGGGAATGAAAACCCTGCCCCTGACGTTACAGACGTCGATCGCAGCTCTCGACAAGCAACTCGCAGCCATCGACCCCGCGGCGTCCCTCAACGCACTCAATTGGAAAGTCACTGATCGCACCAGCGATGGCAGCACCCCGCAGGGAGTCAGTTTCACGCTCGAAGTTGACCACGTTCTGTTGACCAAGACCTACCGGCTGAAGCGTCTCGATGATGACCGCGTCGGCCAGATCACCGCTGGATCCTCACCCACGAACCTCTTCGACAAGGACCCGGCGGCTTACCAGCTCGAATTCTCATTCACTCTCAAGAACCAGGGAGACTCCGAGAAATCTCTCGCCTACGAACTGCAGGGACCGGTCGGGTTGCCGCTCGAGGATCTCGAGAATTCGCGGTACACCAGCGGCATCAAGTGGGCGCGGCGGCGAGGCAAGCAGGCCGAGGCGGTCGGCACGATCTCCGCCGAGGACATTGTCGAAAACGTGGACGAGCAGGAGAGGCAGGAGACTCCCGAGGAGACCTGGGAGTACGTCGGAGTTGACGTTCAGTACTTTGCGGCCCTCCTGACTCCATCACGTGATCAAGTCGATCAGCATCCCGGCGCCACACCCCGCGGGTACATCAAGCAGGCCAGGCCGCAGATGGTGCACCGCGACACGGCCGCTCCTCGCTACGTGCAGGTCAGCGTGTCGTTGGCCTCGCACGAGATCACGCTGGCAGCTGGTGAGGAAGTCACTCATGGCTACACCCTGTTTGCCGGTCCCAAGCGACCGACGCTGCTGCAGGTCCTGAAAGCCCAGGACGTCATCGACGTCACCAACATCTTCTACATCGGCAAGTACATCTCCAGCGGCATGCTCTACTTTCTCGGGGTCATCCACGCGATGGTCCCGATGCTTGGGTACGGCTTCGCCATCATCGTGCTCACCGTCAGCTGCCGGCTGATGATGCACCCGCTGACCCGCAAACAGGCGCTCAGCGCGAAGATCATGAAGGAGCTGAAGCCGGAGATCGAAAAACTCAAGGAGAAGCACGGCAACGACAAGCAGGCCTTCGGGCGGGCGCAAATGGAACTGTTCCGCAAGAACAACTACAACCCGTTCTCCGGCTGCCTGCCCATCATCGTCCAACTGCCGATCTTCATCGGGCTCTACCAGGCCCTCGGCAGCTCGGTCGATCTCCGCCGCGCAGCCTTTCTCTATATCGACAACCTTGCCGGACCCGACCGCCTGTTTCATCACGGGTTCGACCTGCCCTTCCTCGGGCCAGACTTCAACCTGCTTCCGATCGTTACGGTCGTGCTCTACCTGATCAACAACAAGATGTTCATGCCGCCGCCGACCACCGACGAGGCGGCGATGCAGCAAAAGATGATGAACGTGATGATGATCGTCTTCGGCTTCCTCTTCTACAGGCTCCCGGCCGGACTGCTGGTTTACTTCATCATCTCCACGCTCTGGGGCATGGGCGAACGCAAGCTGATGGACATCCTGCCGGCCCCGAAACCGAAACCGCCCAGGGACGGCGACGACGACGCTCCGAAACGCAGTGGGCTGATGGCCAAGTTTGGACAGTGGATGGATGAGGCCCAGCAGAAGGTCGAAGCCCAGAAGCAGGAATACGAGCGGATGCAAAAGCAGCAGCGCAAGAACGCGCCGGGCCGGGGCGGTGGACGCAAGAAGAAACGACGCCACTGACCCGGACCTGACTCGCGACACCACCACCGCGCCTCTCCGGTGATTTCCGTGGTCCCCGATTCGCTCGACACCATCGCCGCTGTCGCTTCTCCGCCCGGCGGGGCTGCACGAGGTATCATCCGGATCTCGGGGCCGCAGACTCGTCTGGCATGTGAGCAATTCTTCGATCCCGTCGACACCCACGCCTGGCAGGCCGCTAGAGACGCCGGTCCTCCGCGTCGCCACCCCGGCACATGGCGAATCGGTAACCCGGAGCGGTCCCTGGATGTCGAGGTCTCGCTGCTCACCTGGCCGACATCACGGAGCTACACCGGGCAACCGTCGGCCGAAATCCACACAATGGGTTCACCGCCGGTGTTGCAGAGGCTGTTGGAAGACCTGCTCGGCTGCGCTGAAGTGGCCGTCCGACCGGCCCGACCGGGGGAATTCACCCTCAGGGCCTTCCTGGCCGGCCGCATCGACTTGGTGCAGGCCGAAGCGGTCCTCGGGGTCATCGATGCCGACGACCACGTGACGCTTGAGGTGGCTCTCAGGCAACTCGCCGGTGGCCTCTCGGGCCAACTCGCCACTGTGCGTTCCGGGTTGTTGGACCTGCTGGCCGACCTCGAAGCCGGACTCGACTTCGCCGATGAGGACATCGAGTTTGTGTCTCGCACCAGGCGTCAGGAACGCCTCAACGCAGCCGTCGAGCAGATGACGCGGGTCCTGGGCCAGGCCCAACAGCGAATGACGACCCGGACCGAGTGCCGTGTGGCCCTGGCCGGATTGCCCAATGCGGGAAAAAGCGCTTTGCTCAATGTCCTCGCCGGACAGCCCACGGCCATCACCTCGCCCCGGGCCGGGACGACACGAGACTCGGTCACAACCACCATCTCACTCGAAGGACTCGACATGCTCCTGGTCGACACCGCCGGCTGGGAATCCTCGACTGATATGGCCGCACTGGGTGAGATCGACAGGCTCGCCCAGTATCAGCGAGCTGACGATGTGCTGCCGGCCGACCTGATCGTCTGGTGTGTGACGGTGCCCGATGATCAGGCGGCGCTGGCCGATCATCGCGAACGCGACGCGGTGGCGAGGGCCGAGATCTCGGAACGAGGAGTACCGCTCCTGGTCGCGGTGACAAGGGCCGACCTCCTGGAAGAGCGGGACGTCGGTGTGGAAACGCTGGCACCGGCGCCCGATGCCGTGGTCTCGGCCCGAACCGGCCAAGGACTGGATCGGCTTCGAGCCAGGCTCGTCGAGCATGCCAGCGGTGCCGCCACGGTCGGCGCAGGAAGTGATGCCGCGATCGTCGGTTCGACAGCAGCGAGAACGATCGACGCACTCAAGCAGTCCGTGAGTTGTCTCCGGGCAGCAGCCGAGAACGACGACGAGCTGCTGGCGGCCGTCGAGTTGAGGGAGGCTCTCGAACAGTTGGGTCGGGTGATGGGCACGGTGTACACCGACGACATTCTTGACCGGGTCTTCTCGAAGTTCTGCATCGGCAAGTGAGGCCGGTAGCGAGCCTGGCCGCGCCGTTGCTATCATGCCTCCCCGGCCACATCGCGGCCGTGACTTGAGAACGCAACCAGAACCAACGTGGAGTGCTCCCATGAGCAAGTGGCCGATTGGCGTGTTCACCTCGATCGACGCGGGGCTCGGTGTTCATCTCGATGTCGCCGCCGAGCTCGGTGTTCCCAGCGTGCAGATTCATGCGCCCCATGAAGGAACACGGAATCCCGAGGCGGCGGCCGCGTTCCTGGGCAAGTGCGCTGACGCCAACATCACCGTGACCGCCGTTTTTGGCGGGTTCGAGGGCGAGAGCTACGACGACATCGCGACCACGGCTGCAACGGTGGGCCTGGTGCCCGAGGAGACTCGTGCAGCACGCGTGCAGGAGATGAAAGAGATCAGCGACTTCACCACGCACCTCGGATGCGACACGGTCGCGTTGCACATCGGATTCGTTCCGTTGGATCGAAGCAGCGAGAGCTACCAGGGATTGGTCGCCTGCACACGAGACCTGCTGGACCACGTCGCCGCCAACGGGCAGCAGCTGAATCTCGAGACCGGACAGGAGTCGGCCGAGCACCTGCTGGAATTCATGGGGGATGTCGAGCGAGACAACCTGTTCATCAACTTCGACCCGGCCAACCTGATCCTGTACGGTACAGACCATCCGATCGACGCATTGCACCAGGTGGGGCACCTGGTCCGGAGCGTCCACTGCAAGGACGCGACCTATGCACCAGTGGATGGCCGCGGGACCGACTGGGGCGCCGAGGTGCCGCTGGGTGAGGGCGACGTCGGGATGCTGACTTACCTGAAGGTCCTGGACAGCTTCGGCTACACGGGACCGCTGACGATCGAGCGAGAAATTGCCCACGATCGCGAGCGTCAGAAGGCCGACATCGGAGCGGCGGTCAGCCTGCTCGAAACGCTTAGAGGCCAGATCGGTTAGTCCCGCACGGCTCCGAGACCAACACCTTGCAGCCCCCCACGGGTTCGCCTAAAGTGTCCGTTCTCCGCTGGGGCAGGTAGCTCAGTTGGTAGAGCACAGGATTGAAAATCCTGGTGTCGGCGGTTCGATTCCGCCCCTGCCCACTTCTTGGAAAAGACGGTGCCGCAACCAATTGTGGTGCCGTCTTTTGATGCGCTGTTGGTCAACCCCGTGCCTCGCAGCGGACTGACGCCATGCACGCACTGCTGTTTATCGCCGCCACGATCGCACCGGAATACTCCGTCGATCTCACGGTCACGTCAACGCTTCCCACTGGCAATGTGCCCATCGAGCCGGTGATCGACTTCGCGACAATCATTCGCCAACGCAAGTTCGACGGTGTGTTGGACCCCAATTCGATTGATGTGGTCAACCTGACGACCGGACGGGCCGTACCCCACGCTCGCACAGAGGACTTCGCCTACGGCGACAAGGGACGCCTGCAGTGGGTGATCCGAAATCCGGACCACACGCGATTCCAAATCCGGTTTCGGACGGCCCCCAAACGACCTGATCTGATTCCCCAGGCCCGTGTGCCCATGATCGGCAGTGGGGATTTGCTGAGATACAACGCGGGACAACCTCGGCCGATCGCGCTGGTTTACCACAGCGGCCTCGTCGACCTCACCGGTGACGGCAAACCGGACCTCGTTGGATGCTGGAACTACTCGTATCTCCCCGGCTCGCCGTGGAGCGGAATCGTCTGCTACCCCAGAGTCGGCAAACTCTCGGATTTTCGATTCGGGGACCTTGTTCGCATCCGCTATGTCGAAGACGAGGCATCCCGCGAATTCAAGCACTTCGACCACCAGGTCTACATGTGGTGCGACTTCGTCGATCTGAATCGGGATGGCCGAGTTGACATTGTGTACTCGCCGCAATCCGAAGGGGTCGTTCGGTTCTACCTGAATTCCGGCCGGAGAGACGCCGGGGGAATGCCGATTTTCGTCGCCGGAAGCTCCCTGAAAATTCCCGGCTGGCCGGTTCGGGCAGCAGACATCGATGGGGACGGCGATATCGACATTGTCTCTGGCAGCGGAACGAGAAATTCCGAGACCGGTGCGGTCAGCCAGATCACGCTGTATCCAAACCTTGCCGAGTCCGGTTGGCCCTTGAAGTTGGACGAGCCCGCACCGGTCCACCTGGGCACAGCCCCCTGCTTCTTTGACGTGGATGGAGACGGACTCCGGGACGTCGTCTGCCTGACCCACGCTCCCGACGATCCCGGCCTTAACGGATTTCACGTCGGCTGGAAGAGAAACCTCGACAGCAAACGGTTCCGATTTGGTCCGATTCGGCTGCTCCCCGGTGTCAACAAGCACATCTCACAGCCACGGATCCTGGCCGCCGTCAACGACGGCCCTCAACGTGGAATCCTGGTCGGTGGCGACGTCTACGAGACGGTGTCCCTGTTTGTGCGGAACACCGACCGTGGCCAGCAACAGGAAGCCGGCAGTCCCGCCCATCGACCATTCCGGTTCGTGGGCCAGGCCGTCTCAGATTCAGCCGTGGTCTCGCTCAGCGATCAGTCAACGCCATTCGTATGCGACTGGGATCACGACGGCGACAACGACCTGCTCGTCGGCGGAGGCTACGGCTGGCCACGGATCGTCATCAATCACGGAACGAAATCCCAGCCGGCCTATGGTCGAGCGGAGCTGATTCACTCCGAAGGCAAACCGATCCGGCTGCTCCGCAACCAGGTGCTTGGTCCCCCCAGGTGCTGGCACGACATGGGATATCCGTTTCCTGCCTATGTCCGTTGGGACGACGACGAATTGCCGGATCTTGTGATCTCCAACGAGACCAATCGCATTTTCTGGTACCGAAACGTCGGCACGTTGAAAAAACCTCGATTCGGCAAGCAGCGACAGATCATCGTGGACGGCTTTCCCGACTCGCCGGAGAAACGATCACACACAGCACGCTTGGTGGCCAACTCGCCCCACGTGTATCCGACCGACAAGACTCAGCCGTTTTACTGGCGAACCGGAGCAGCATTCGGTGACTTCAACGGAGATGGGCTGGTCGACGTTGTTCAACGTGCCTGGAGCAAATACAGCTTCACCCGTTTTCTTCGCTATCGTGACCCCACGGGCAAGCTGCGTCTCCGTACGGAACAAACCCTCAAGGCTGAAGGGAAGCAGTTTCACGGTGCACGGATAAACGTGGTCGACTGGAACGGCGATGGAACACAGGACATCGTGTACAGTGCGGCAACCAACCGGAGGGGCAGCGACACGATATTCCTGGTCCTCAATCGAGGCACCAATGCCGAGCCACGTTACGACGCGGTCAAGCCCCTACGTCACTTTGGCAAGCCCATCTACATCACTCGCCACGGCCCTCACCCCTGGGCCGGGGACTTCGACAACGACGGCAAGCCCGACCTGTTGTGCTACACCGAGTGGAGCGTGTATCCCTTCTACACCCACGCGGCACTGACCATGCCGGAAAGACCATCGTACGTTCTCGGAGACGCAGAACGTCGAAGCAGCGATTGAGAAACCCGGATGTGAATCTCTGATCAACGCAGGGTGGCGGTTGCCTGACAGCAACCAAACCTTGGGTTGAGATCTGCAACCCCGAAGGGGTTGTACAACACAGCCCAGGGTCGCGCAGCGCACCCCGTGACAAGTGCAAGAAGTGAGACGGAGACCGGTCATGCCAAGACGATGTGCTGTTACCAAGCCACACGCGAATCTCGTGTTGCTGCTCTGCGTGGCGTGTCTGGCTCACTCGGTACATGCGGCAACGGTGCCTGCCATCCTGCCTCGGCCCGACGACACTCCACCCTCAGACGGCAAGGTGAAGGTCTATATCCTGGCCGGGCAATCCAACATGGTGGGATTCGGTTATCTCAAGGATTCCAGGCCAGCCTACCCCAGCATCTATCTCTCGGCCGATCCTGGCGTCAAGGTTGGCCGCATGCCGGTCGGGCCCTCAGCACTGCTCAGGCATGGCGTCTACCAGGCCGCCGACAGGAATGCGAAATCGGGAGCTCGGGTGGAAATCTATCGGGGAGCCTGGTCGGCGGACGTGGATTACAGCCGGCAGAAACCTGTCAAAGAGACCACCGTCGCTTTGGGAACGGTGTCTGCCAGGTTGCCGTCCATTGAAGGCCCTCACACGGTCGTGGCCAGCGCCTTTATTGATGTCCCGATGGGCGGAACTCACGAGATCCATGTCGGCAATGCCGAGAGCACCCATGCCGTGGTTTCGCTTGCGGGCAAAGAGGTCTATCGCAAGGAACCCGGCAAGGACGTGGTGGTGACCCCTGTGCCTCTTCGGCCTGGAGTGCGCTACCCGGTGACCATCACGTACATCCGCGGAGGGTCAGCCGCCTTCTGGCTCAAGCACATCAACCTCAAGGGCCGAGGTGATCTCACCACGCTCATCCAGCAGGGCAGGTTTCCCTGGTTCACCGACGATTCCAACCAATGGACGGTTCGGAATGACGTCACGTATTGGGAAACTCGGATCTCCAAGGACAAGAACGGCCGCGGTGGTTTGCTGTCAACCAACTCCAACGGCAGGTTCATCGGTCCGGAAGTACCGTTTGGCTATGTGATGGGGTGTTTCCACGAGGAACCTGTTCTGCTCATCGAATCATCCATGGGCAATCGGTCTCTGAGTTTTGACTTTCGTCCTCCCTCCAGTGGCAAGACCGAGGAGGAGAAGGCCAACAAGTTCTGCGGGTTTGAATACGACGCCATGGTCGATGGTGTGCGCCGAACACTCGCCAATATCAAGAATGTTGTGCCGAACTACCGGGGGCAGGGTTACGAGATCGCCGGCTTTGTCTGGTTCCAGGGACACAAGGACAAGAATGTCCCGCGCAAGGTCTACGAGAAGCACCTGGTCAACCTCATCAAGGACGTCCGCGCGGAATTTCAGACGCCCAGGATGCCGGTGGTGGTTGCGACGGTTGGTTTCAACGGCAAGGCGATGGACCCGGGCCACTTGATGACCTGGCAGGCCCAAATGGCCGTTGGCAACCCCCGGCTGCATCCGGAATTCGCCGGCAATGTTGCCAGTGTCGATACCCGGGGCTTTTGGCGAGCACGTGGAGACTCTCCGACCAACACGGGCTATCACTACAACCACAATGCCGAGACCTATGTTCTCACCGGCGATGCGCTCGGCCGGGCCATGGTACGGCTCCACGGTGGCGAGGCAGAAGCACTTCCAGTCCCGCCCAGGCCGAAACGGAGTGCTGATGTCGCAACCATCTACTCGGACGCCGTCACTGGCCGTTTCAACAAGAGAGGGCCTCACTACGGACCCGAGTACTATCGCGAGATGGGACAGGCACTCAGGCCGATCATCATGCACGAGATGGTCCCGGCCTTCCTGGATTCCGCATTTGCCGACAGCCGCAGTTCACTGCGGCACATCGTCACGGGTACCAGGCCCGCTCGAGCGTCGCTCGACATTCGCAGCCAATTGGACACCCTGATCGACTACTACGACATGGCTGGTGTCGCCGGTTACGCCTGGAAGCCCTTCGGCACCAAGATGCG
>MDTE01029303.1_pt1 | contig 10897 bp, 15 predicted proteins | sample 811231 | NCBI WGS metagenome assembly MDTE01 (sample SAMN05326651, study PRJNA326480) | marine metagenome | isolation source: seawater | place: Indian Ocean: Red Sea | collected 2010 | reverse complement strand
ACGCTCATGCGCATACATTTCCTGCGCAAAATCCACGTTACGCTACCTTATATCTAACACTATGGGATAGTAGTAGTGCAGTGTACTGTTGTCAGTTACAAAGAACTGATATGAACAGCTTTTTTCCTGCACTTGAATACACTTATAATCCAGATTCTGCTGGTGGTCCAGATGGCATATATGGTGCGGGCAGAATTAGCGTTGGTGTTGGAGATAATGCTGCTAATTTCCCGAGTGATACGCACTACCACAGATCTGATACAGAAGGTATTGCAGACTCTGATTTGACTGGATTTGGATTCAGTCAAAATGGTTATGCTGCTTCGGCAACAAGTATATCATTCGATGACGGAAGTGGTGCTACGACTTATTATGCAAACGTTGGTACACAGGGTGTAGCAGGTGGTACTACTACTGGTTCAGCTCCTACATTTAGAGAAATTAGATTGTACGCAGAAACTGCAGATACAGAAAATCTGATTTGGGCGGCAGCTGTAAAATACTGATAAATAACTGTGTACATTGAAGCTATTTTGTGATATAATATTAATATGATTGACTTGAAACAGATACACGATATGTGGTCTCGCGATAGCGAAATCAAAATGCAACTTGATGAATCTTCTCGTGAGACACCTAAACTGCATGCGAAGTATCTCGAACTTCTTTCCACGACAAAATTACAGTTAAAGCGAGCTGAGTTTCAGCAAAAGATTTTGTTGAAAGAGAAGTGGTTATATTATAATGGTAAAATGTCACAAGAAGATGTTGTAGAAAAAGGATGGGATCCTGATCCGTTCGATGGCCTTAAAATACTCAAAGGCGAAATGGATTACTACTACGACTCAGATCCAGAAATACAAAAGTCTGAAGAGAAAATACAGTACTATAAGACTGTTATAGATACTTTAGAACAGATCATCAGTAACCTTAACTGGCGACATCAAACTATTGGTAATATAATCAAGTGGAAACAATTCGAGTCAGGAAGTTAGATCACTCAAATCTTGAAATCACTAGCGATTCTGGTGTAGCACAAGAACTGAACGAGTTCTTCAGCTTCTACGTGCCAGGATATAAGTTTATGCCTGCATTTCGAAACAGAATGTGGGATGGTAAGATACGTCTCTTTCAATTAAGAGATCGTACGCTACCTGCAGGTTTATTTTACCATTTAAGTGAATTTTGCGAAAAACGGGGATATATACTAGAGTCAGAAGCGACTAAGTATGGAGCACCCGATGCAAGAAATAGTATTCAACGAAACGATCTTGAGCATTTTATTAACGATCTTGATCTTCCTTTCGATCCTCGTACCTATCAGTTTCAATGCATCGGTGAAGCGCTCACAAGAAAAAGAGCAATCCTCCTTAGTCCAACAGGATCAGGAAAATCACTCATAATATATGCAATCGCTCGATATTGGTTACAGCGTTTGACGAATGGTCTGGCCTATCCAAAAGCAGGACGGGTACTTGTAATTGTACCGACTACATCTCTCGTAGAACAAATGCATTCTGATTTTTTGAACTATGGTTGGGATGAAGGTGCTATGCATCGTATCTATTCTGGTAAAGACAAAAATAATATTAATGCAGCATGTGTAATTACAACATGGCAATCAATATATAAATTACCGAAACAATGGTTCGCGCAATTTGGCGCTGTATTTGGTGACGAATGTCACGGCTTTAAATCAAAATCGCTAATGACAATTATGAATAAATGTAGTGAAGCAGAATATAGATTCGGTACGACAGGAACATTAGATGGATCACAAACACACGAGCTTGTACTTCAAGGCTTATTCGGAAAAGTATTTAAAGTTACCACAACTAAACAGTTACAAGATGATGACACACTTGCTAAACTACACATCAGAAGACTCGTACTCACATACGACGAAAAAGTCAGAAAAGATTTCGGAAAGCAAACCTATCCAGACGAAATCGACTTCATAGTATCACACGAGAAAAGAAATAAATTTATTCGTAATCTAACATTAGATATGAAAGGCAATACACTATTGCTATATAACTATGTCGATAAACATGGTAAACCGTTGTTTAATATGATAAGGGATCAAGACGATGAAGAACGTAAAATCTTTTTTGTTTCGGGTGGTACGGATGTTTCCGACCGAGAAGCAATTCGAAGTATTGTGGAAAAGCAGAGGAATGCCATTGTAGTTGCATCTCTTGGCACCTTCTCAACCGGTATAAATATTAAAAACCTACACAATATTATCTTTGCTTCTCCTTCGAAGTCTCAGATAAGAGTGTTGCAGTCAATTGGGAGAGGATTGAGAAAAAGTGATGACGGTAAACCAACTACATTGTATGATATATCAGATGATATTAGTTGGAAAAATCGTAAGAACTTTTCTCTTCTACATTCGTGGGAAAGACTGAAGATATATAAAAATGAACAGTTTAATTACGAAACAATAACGGTGAACCTATGAATCTAAAGCAGTTTAAATTAACGAATGATGATGAAATCATTTGTGAAGTTGTCGAAACACATGACGATGCGGACTCTCTGGTGATCAGAAAAGTCTTAAAAATCGCGGTAGCCGAAGATTTTGAAAATAACGTGCGTTACTATTCTTTTAGACCATGGGTCTCCTTTCAGTCAGATCATGACGAATTATCTGTACTTAATGTCGGTCATATCATCGGTGAATCTTTACCTTCAAGAACGCTGGCAATCCACTATGCGGCGGCTATGCAAGAAGTCCAAAGATCTCAGGTAAATAAGAAAGAATTTAATCTCGACAAGTTGATGGACAAAATGAAAAATATGGAAGAGTGGGAAATGGAAGAATTTATAGAACAGCAATTGAGAGAAGCTGCCTTTGAAAGAAATAAAGACGCTCAATTCATTGCAGATTCGGCTCAACCAAATGTGATTCATTTTAAACCTCCTTCTGATAAGTTACACTAAAAAAGAGTCTACCTCCGCTCCAACAAACTATAGTTTATTATAACCTAAAAAGGGCACTTTGTACACTACTTTTTTTCAGTTTCATGGGAAAAATTTAATGTGTACAATACCTTAAGAGTTTGATATAATAATAATGAAAGGAAGTGACATGGCAAGAAGTAAACGCGCAAGCATACATTACGTAAATAATGCTGATTTTTCTCAAGCCGTTGTTGACTACGTAGCTACTGTAAGAGAAGCTAAACAAAAAAACGATATTCTACCAGTCGTACCAGACTATATTGCACAGTGTTTCTTACGAATCGCTGAAGGCTTATCTCATAAGTCTAACTTTATTCGCTACACGTATCGCGAAGAAATGGTTATGGATGCCGTAGAGAATTGTTTGAAAGCAATCGAGAACTATGATATCGATGCAGCAACTCGTACAGGAAAACCAAATGCGTTTGCATACTTTACACAGATTACGTGGTATGCATTCTTACGTAGAATATCAAAAGAAAAGAAACAGCAAGACATTAAATTAAAATATCTCACATCATCTGGTATCGAGAACTTTATTGACAATGAACTCGGCGATGATATGTCACAGCAAGTTGTAGGCGCATTTGTAGATACATTAAGAGATCGTATTGACAAAGTACGCAACGTAGATGCTGAAGTGAAAGAGTTTGCCAAAGAAGAGAAAAAGAAAAGAGTAAAGATGGCAGACTCAAATCTATCGGAGTTTATGACTTGAAGATTGCAATATTAAACGATACACATTGTGGCATTCGTAACTCATCAGAAATCTTTTTAAAGAACGCAGCAGATTTCTATACGAATGTCTTTTTTCCATATTGTCAAGAGCACGGCATTGAACAGATCGTACATCTTGGCGATTACTATGATCACCGTAAGTTTGTCAACTTTAAAGCATTGAATCATAATAGGAAACACTTTCTAGATCCAATGCGGAAACTTGGGATGAAGATGGATATTATCCCGGGTAACCATGACACTTACTACAAGAACACGAATGATCTTAATTCATTGAAAGAACTTTTAGGTTATTACATGAATGAGGTTCATATCATTATGGAACCAACTGTAATGGAGTATGGATCTCTACGGCTTGCGATGCTGCCATGGATTAACTCTGAAAATTTCCAGTCCTCAATGAACTTTATTCGTGACTGTAAAGCGGACTGGCTTGGTGCTCATTTGGAACTGGGCGGGTTCGAGCTTATGCGAGGAGTACAATCGCATGGTGGTCTAGACCATAAGCTCTTCGAAAAGTTCGAACTCGTTCTAACCGGTCATTTCCATGTTTCTTCTCGTAGAGACAATGTATGGTATCTCGGCAGTCAGATGGAGTTCTTTTGGTCCGATGCACATGACCCTAAATATTTCCACGTTATAGATACTGAAACGCGTGAGATTGAAAAGATTAGAAATCATTACACTTTATTTGAAAAAATAGTGTACAATGACGAGAAAATAGATTATAATAACTATGATGTCTCTCATCTTGATAGCCGCTTTGTGAAGGTAGTGGTTGCCAATAAGAAAGACCAGTTTGTATTCGATCGCTTTATTGATCGTATACAGAACCAAGATATATATGAACTAAAGATTGCCGAAAACTTCAATGAATTTATCGGCGAAAATGTTGAGGATGAGGAGGTAAGCTTCGACGATACGTCTACCATCGTAGATACATATATCGATGCTGTAGAAACAGATCTTGACAAAGATCGTATCAAAGTTCAGATGCGTGAACTCATGACCGAAGCTCAAGCTTTAGAAGTTGCATGATACAATTTAAATTTATTCGATATAAAAATTTCCTATCTACAGGAAATGCTTTTACTGAAATCCAACTTGACAAGGATCATTCGACTCTTGTCGTTGGCTCAAATGGCGCAGGTAAATCCACAATGCTGGATGCAATCTCATTTGCGCTATTTGGTAAACCACATCGCAATATCAACAAGCCACAATTAATTAATTCAATTAATCAGAAAGGTTGTGTAGTTGAAGTTGAATTTGTGATTGGATCAGGTCATTTCAAAGTCGTACGTGGTATTAAACCAGGTATCTTTGAGATCTGGAAAAATGGTACGATGATAAATCAATCATCTCATGCCAAAGAATATCAGAAGATCCTCGAACAAAACATCTTGAAACTAAACCATAAATCGTTTCATCAAGTGGTTGTTCTCGGCTCCTCCTCATTTATTCCCTTCATGCAGCTGGCGGCAGGCCACCGACGTGATGTGATCGAGGATCTTCTTGATATCAATGTGTTCAGTAAAATGAATATTATTTTAAGAGAAAAAACTACAGCAATTAAAGATCAGATTACAGATCTTTCATATAACATTGATATAACAAAAAATAAAATTGAAACACAAAAGAAATACATTCGTGACATTACAGCATTAACTGAAGAGAATAAAAGAGAATATGAATCTAGAATTTCAAAGGCGCAGGATAACATCGATGACTTACAAGCTTCAAATTCGGAGCTTAGCATGGGTCTCGAAGAAAATCTACAACGCGCCGAGGAAAGGATGGCGACTTTATCTGATCAACGCCAGGCCTTATTGCTCAGAGGTCAAGATGTTCAGACGCAAGCGAAGCAAGTTGCCAAACGTGCCTTGTTTTTCGAAAAGAATGAGGTATGTTCCGTATGCGACCAAGCCATCTCAGACTCGCATAAATCTCGCATTCTACGAGATGCGGCAGAAGAGGCAAAGTCGCTTCAATCCCAACGCCGTGAGGTTGGTACGAAGGGGACCGAGGTGGAGAAAGAGATTGACGAGACCGGGAGCGTACTTCGAGCGCTTCGATCTAAAGTATCTCAACTCGGTGAGAACAACCGCGAGATCTCAAGTCTCCAAACGCAAATTCAAGAGTACCAGCAATCCTTAGAAAAAGATGTAAGTGCTGACTTAAATAAAGCAAAGGAAGATCTTTCTAGCTTACAATTAGATAAAGATAATATTCTTGAGAAGAAACTAACTCTATCTGATGAGTACAATTACAATCAAGTAATTGCCGAGATGCTTAGAGATACTGGTATCAAGACAAAGATTATTAAGCAGTATTTACCTGCAATTAATAAACTTGTCAATCAATATTTACAGGTACTAGATTTCTTTGTGCACTTTGATCTCGACGAATCATTTCAAGAAACTATACGCTCGAGACATCGTGATGAATTTACGTATGACTCATTTTCTGAAGGTGAGAAGCAAAGAATCGATTTGGCTCTTCTCTTTACATGGAGACAGATTGCAAAGATGAAGAATAGTGTAGCTACTAATCTTCTAATTCTTGATGAGACATTCGATTCTTCTCTCGATCATGATGGCGTGGAAAATCTATTAAAGATTCTCTATACACTTGATGACAGTACAAACGTATTTGTCATCTCTCACAAAGGTGAAATTCTAGATGGTAAGTTCAAGAGTAAAATTGAATTTAAGAAAGAAAAGAATTTCAGCAAAATGGTTGCATAAAGTGTTTACATTTCAGTTGATTTGTGATATAATATATAAAATTGCACGGAGTAAATTATGGAATTAAATGAAGCCACTTTAAATGTCTTGAAAAATTTTTCAGGCATTAATCAAAACCTTCTAGTACAAGAAGGTAACACACTAAAAACGATATCCGAGGCTCGTAACGTTGTTGCTACAGCAATTGTAGAACAACAGTTTCCTCAAAAGTTTGGCATCTATGATCTCAATGAGTTCATCGGTGTTCTTGGTTTGGTTGATCAGCCAAGTCTTCGATTTGCCGAAGAGCACGTCGTAGTGTCTGATTCAACCGGCCGATCTAAAGTCAAGTACTTCTTCAGTCCTGAAGAAACTCTGACTTCACCAACCAAAGACGTTAATATGCCAGAGCCTGATGTTAAATTCACGCTCGATAATGATACTCTTAATAAGCTCAAGCGTGCAGCTGCTGCGCTTGGTCATGCTGATGTATCAATCACACCAGGCGGTGGAGGTATATTAAGTCTTTCGGTTGTAGATGGTGAGAACTCTACATCAAATGCATTCTCGATCGATATTGATGGAGAGTATACCTCAAGTGATTTTAATTTCGTATTGAATATTGGTAATCTTAAGATTTTACCTGGAGATTATGAAGTCAGTATTTCTTCGAAGTTGATCACAGAATTTCAACATAAAGAACTAAACGTACGTTATTGGATTGCAGTCGAAAAATCATCTAAGATTGGAGTATAAAATGTCGACAGATAATACACAAGAGCTTATGAAGCTCGCTAACCAAGTTGGTCGTTCTACGGTAGCAGTAGTTGATGCCGTAACTCAACGTGGTGGGTTTAAAGGCGAAGAGCTTTCAACTATTGGCTCACTTCGTGATCAAGCCATTCAAATCATTTCACTCGTCGAACAAATGCAGCAAGAAGCTGCAATGGAAGATGAGGACGAATAGTATTTACATTCTGCTCAAACTGTGATATAATATTTTTTTGTAATGGAGCACATGTAAATGTCTAATGATTTCTTATGGGTCGAGAAGTATCGTCCTCAAACTATCGATGAATGTATTCTACCAATTGAATTAAAGAAAACATTCAATAAAATTGTAGAGTCTGGTGAATTGCCAAACATGCTTTTCACTGGCTCTGCTGGTCTTGGCAAAACTACTGTTGCCAAAGCTTTATGCAAACAACTTGATCTTGATTACATTGTTATCAACGGTTCTGAAGAAGGTAACATTGACACACTCCGTGGTAAGATCAAACAGTTTGCTAGTACAGTCTCATTACAAGGTGGCATCAAGGTTGTAATACTTGATGAGGCTGATTATCTGAATCCGCAGTCAACGCAACCTGCTCTTCGTGGCTTCATTGAAGAGTTTGCCAATAACTGTAGATTCATCCTTACTTGTAACTTTAAAAATCGTATTATTGAACCACTTCATTCTCGATGTGGTGTCTACGAGTTCAATGGTGGTGACAAACCTACATTATGTGGCGAGTTTATGACTCGCTGTCAGCAGATACTACTTGATGAGGGTGTGGTACTTCATAAACCTCAGGTACTTGCTGACTTAATTATGAAGTTTTTTCCAGATTGGCGGAGAGTACTTAATGAACTACAAAGACGTTCTGTTTTGGGCCCTATTGATAGCAACATTCCTGATATGGCTGGATCCTTTGACGATCTTTTCTCTCATTTAAAAGAAAAAGATTTTAAAAGTATGCGAAAATGGGTTGTAAACAATATAGATACAGATGCAGCAGCAATCTTTCGTGGTGTCTACGATCTTATGTCAGACAAGATTGCGCCGCATTCAATACCACAGGTTGTATTGATTCTCGCTGACTATCAATACAAGAATGCATTCGTGGCTGACCACGAGCTGAATGTTGTCGCATGTCTAACGGAGGTAATGGCTAATGTCGAATTCAATTAGATTATATACTCAGAATGACTGTCCATATTGTGTCCTAATGAAGAAGAAACTTAACAGTTGGGGTTATGGTTATAAAGAAATCAATATCAGCGAAGATCTTTCTGCTCGAGCTTTTCTACGTTTAAATGGCCATCGCACGGTACCACAACTTTATTCTGGAAACATAAATCTAAATGAAGGCGCAGATACAGCGGCGTTCAATAAAAGACATCTTGAGATTGCGCTTAATATGTTGGTTGAAAACGATAGTGGAGTAGAGTCATTTGGTTAAGAGAGCTTGGAGACTATGGGCCCGGCATCTTGGCGAAAAAGTCTGTGAGAATGATAATGAAGCAGACATTGTAGCAGCAATACGAACCTTCTGGTGGTTACTTCATGTAGCTGCCTGCTTTATGATTATTATACACAACGGCGCTAAGCTTGGATGGTGGTTATGAATCCGTTTGAATATGTAAATGCAATTAATATGACAAAGCAAGATATCATGATAGATGATATCGCAGAGAAAGCTTATAACCCATTTATTGTAAACCGTTCTTTATCTTACTTTCGAGATACTGTATTGATGGCAAATGAAATCAATATGAATGCACACCTTGATAATCGTTTACAATTTGACTTTTATATAAATATAGTCAGAAAGAAAAAACGGTTCTCAAAATTCATGAAGCCTGAGACCGTCAGTGACGTGGAAGTTGTCAAAGAATACTATGGTTATAGCAATGAAAAAGCCAAGTCAGCCTTGACCCTTCTCACATCAGATCAGATTAATGAATTGAAAAAGAAGGTTTATAAAGGTGGAAGAAAATAATTTAGTTGAGTGGACACCAACCTCTATGTTAGAGGTAACGCTGAACGAGCCAGATGATTTCTTAAAGGTTCGTGAAACGCTTACTCGCATCGGTGTCGCATCTCGCAAAGACAAAAAACTCTATCAGTCTTGCCATATATTACACAAACAAGGACGATACTTTATTGTCCACTTCAAAGAGCTATTTTTGTTAGACGGAAAGAAATCGAACTTAGAAGAAAACGACATCGCACGGCGTAACACTATAGCTCAACTCATGAGCGACTGGGGGTTAATTACAATCGAAAACGGTACAGTAGTTGAACCTCTAGCGCCCATGAGACAAATTAAGATTATACCTTATCGGGAAAAAGAAGAGTGGGAACTTTGTCCAAAATATAATATAGGAAGTAAGTGATGAAATTTATACATGATGCATGGAACGTCGTAATGAACCACGAACGTAATCCATTGAGACATATCGCAGATTTACAGACCAGACACGTAGTAATGCAGATCCTAGCATGGATGTGGTGTATTATCTTCTCTATGAGTATCGGATCGATTACCATGTTTGGCGTAAGCGCAGTTGCACATACTCTACTTATTGCAGGTATTGTTGTAACTGTAGCCACATTTGAAACTGCAAAACGCAGACCACAATATTTTGGTGGTCTTGGGCGTGGCGTAGGTGGCGAACACGAGTGACTATGTACTTTTGAAAAAAAGATACTATATATAATATAGAGATGCCGAGAGGTTCGGGTCTCGTTTAAACCTTGCAAGTCATTGGAGGTACATATGACTGGATTTACTTACCCACGTAGTGGGTTCATCGGTTTCGACCACATCTTCGATCAGTTGGAAAATATCCACAAGCATGCGAAGGATACCTATCCACCACACAATGTAGTCAAAGAAGAGGAAATGAAATTCACTCTTGAAATGGCTGTGGCTGGATTCAAAAAAGAACACATAGACATTGAAGTGAACGACGGAGTCCTTACTATTAAGGGTGATCGTCCTGCACGGAGAGATCAAAACAAATATGTGCATAAAGGTATTAGTGCTCGAAATTGGAAAAAGTCATTTAGACTGTCTGAATATACAGAAGTAATCGGAGCGGATCTACAGGACGGAATCCTGACTGTCGACTTAGAAGTCGTCCTGCCTGCGGAAAAGCAGCCTCGTAAAATCTTAATTGGAAACGAGGTAATCGAAAATGACAACAATAAAAAATTGGCTAGTTAACCTATTCGTAGCTAAAGACCCTGTTGAAGCATATCTTGCTCAAGCTACAGATCATGTGGATCTTGAGAACCGTATGAAACAACTCAAGTATAAAGGGATCTGGGTATAATGTGGCCCTGGAATGAGCACGAGGCAGATTGGTTAAATGACACCAAAAGATCTAACTAAATAAATAAATGGGAGCGGGAAACTGCTCCCATTAGTTACAGGAGGGAATATGGACGGAGAAAAAAGAACTTGTCAGTCTTGTGGCCATGAGTGTCACTGTTACCAACCTGAATGTGATGAATGTCACAACGATGTTTGCACAAAATGCGATTGTAAAAACAAAACAGATATACCGTCGAGCATGTTAAATGGACTCTAAACTTCAGGAGATAAAATGAATATAGAACAATTGAGAGAAGAATTAGCTTATGATGAAGGATGCGTTTACGAAATTTATCTTGATCATCTTGGTCTGCCTACTTT
>MDTE01072412.1_pt1 | contig 10898 bp, 13 predicted proteins | sample 811231 | NCBI WGS metagenome assembly MDTE01 (sample SAMN05326651, study PRJNA326480) | marine metagenome | isolation source: seawater | place: Indian Ocean: Red Sea | collected 2010 | reverse complement strand
TTTTAGCTTTTTTCATAAAAATGGTCGGAGTGGCAGGATTCGAACCTGCGACCCTCTGGTCCCAAACCAGATGCGCTACCAGGCTGCGCTACACTCCGGAAGTTGTACTATTACAGTACTTATTAAATTTTTCAAAGTAAAAGATGAGCAAAATAAAGGTATTTCTAAAAGAATATGATATAAAAAAAGTATGATTATACAATGCACTAATTGTAATAAAAAATTTGAAGTTGATTCCTCTAAAATTCCAGAAAATGGAAGAACTATTCAGTGCGGTATTTGTAACCATATTTGGTTTTATAAACCAAAAATAAAAGATAACCGGGAAGTTATAGATAAACCTAAAAAGATTGAAAAAACACAAATATCAAAAGAAATCCAAAATAATGACAAGAAAAGTCAAAAGATAAAATCTAAATATAGTCAAAAAAATAAAGAACTAACAATTATAAAAAAACAGTCAAAATTTAGTTTCTCAAAAGTGTTATCATACTTTTTTGTTTTAATTATTTCTTTTATTGGATTAATAATTGTTTTGGATACTCTAAAATCACCTTTGAGTAATATTTTCCCAGGACTTGAATTAATCTTGTATAATTTATTCGAATCTATAAAAGATATGTTTTTATTTATTAAAGATTTATCTATATAAAAATGATTCAATACATTTCAAAACCCTTTAGATGGTTCTTCAAATTAGAAGCTGCTAGTGGTTTAGTTTTGCTTATAGCAGCAATATTTGCATTAATTATAAGTAATAGCTCGCTTAGTGAATTATATTTTGAAACTTTAGAAAAATATCTATTCATAGGAATCAATGAATATGGTTTAAAACTGTCAGTACATCATTGGATTAATGATGCCCTAATGGCAATTTTTTTCTTTTTTGTAACACTTGAAATTAAAAGAGAATTTATACAGGGAGAATTATCAAATATTAAACAAGCTTTACTTCCAATTATTGCAGCTGTTGGTGGTATGGTTGTTCCTGCATTATTTTATATAATTATAAATTTTGGTAACTCTGAAACAATAAATGGTTGGGCCATCCCCTCAGCTACAGATATTGCTTTTTCATTAGGTATACTGTCTTTGTTAGGATCAAGAGTTCCAATATCTTTAAAAGTATTTTTAACTGCATTAGCAATTATAGATGACTTAGGGGCTATATTAATAATAGCTTTTTTCTACTCAGGTGATTTAAGTGTACCTTATCTCAGTTTGATTTTAGGTAGTTATATATTATTACTTTTGCTAAACAAATTTTCTGTCAAAATATTTTCTCCGTACTTGTTAGTAGGATTATGTATGTGGTTTTTTACTTATAAATCTGGGATACATGCCACAATAGCTGGGGTTCTTTTAGCATCTACAATTCCCCACAGATTAAAAGATCATGACTTTTCACTATTAGTTAAAATTGAACATGCAATATCATCGTATGTAGCATTTATAATAATGCCAATTTTTGCTTTTGCTAATGCAGGTGTTAGCTTAGTCGGATTATCTCTATCAAGTTTATTATCTCCTGTTCCACTAGGAATTTTAATGGGTTTATTTTTTGGAAAACAAATTGGAGTTCTTCTATTTTCCTACATTTCAGTAAAATTTAAATTTGCAGATATGCCAAATAATTCAAATTGGATGAGCATTTATGGTGTTTCAATATTAACTGGAATTGGTTTTACAATGAGTTTATTTGTTGGAAACTTGGCTTTTGTAGAAAATACTCAATATATAGATGGAGTTAAGATTGGCGTATTAAGCGGATCATTGCTTTCGACTGTATTTGGATATTTTGTTTTATTTATAAGTTCAAAAAAAATTAATGCAAAAATATAAAAAATTAATCTATATAATTATAATTATGTTTTCTTTTTTAAATTCAACTAATGCAAAATATGAAAAAATTTTCTATGATTTCCAGATAAACGACATAAATGATGAAATTTTGGATCTATCTAAATTTGAGGGAAAAACAATTTTATTAGTTAATGTGGCTAGCAATTGTGGTTTCACTAAACAGTATGAAGGTCTTCAAAAATTGTATGATAAATATATTAATAAAGGTTTAATTGTTTTAGGTGTTCCCTCAAATCAATTTGGAGGTCAAGAACCTGGCACAAATAAGCAAATTAAGAATTTTTGTGAAACAAACTTTAATATAACTTTTCCTATAACTAGCAAATATGATGTCAAAGGAGAAAAAGCACATCCAATTTATTTGTGGGCAAAAGAAAATTACGGAAAATCTACTATACCAAAATGGAATTTTCATAAAATATTAATTAACAGAGAAGGAAAAATTGAGGATACTTTTTCTTCATTAACAAAACCTTTATCTGAGAAATTAGTTAATAAAATTGAAGAAATTTTATAATTTAATTGTCATTCCGTCATATGCAGGTTTTATATTTTTTGGAAGTATTTTACTTAAATAATCATAATCCAGGTCTGAATGAAGATTTGTTAATATTGCTTTCTTTGGTTTAAAAAGACTTATTAAACGTAAAGAGCTTTGTAAATTTAGATGTGAAGGATGAAATCTTAACCAAAGACAGTCAATAATAAGATATTGTAGATTTTTAAAATATTTTAAATCTTTTTTATAAATTTCACTTATATCACTTATATAAGCTAATTTTTTGTCAATAATGTAACAAATACTTTTTACATTACCATGTTTAACTTTAATTGATTTTATAACACATTCTTTTTTACCATTTTTTATTTTTAAATTATTTTTTACAGAATTAAGCTTAAGTATAGCTGGATATTCTTTATTATTATTTAAAAAACAATATTTAAAAGAATTAAGTAAATATTTTTTTGTTGGATTATCTGCGTAAACTGGAAGAGTTGTTTTGTTCTTAATATAAAAAACTCTTAAATCATTTATTCCGTGTGTTTGATCTGCATGCATATGAGAATATAAAACTTTATCAATATTTGAAATCTTATTTTTAATAAGTTGCTGTCTTAAATCTGGAGATGTATCAATTAAGATATTTTCAGATTTTGTTTTGAGTAAAGCAGAACATCTTGATCTAAAGTTTTTAGGATTTTTAGGATTACATTTTCCAAAAAAACCATCAGGTCTTGGAACACCCATTGAACTACCGCACCCTAAAATAATAAATTTCATTCTTATATATTGAATAATTTATTAAAATTATTAGTAGTAATTTTTGTTAATTCTATATTAGAAACTTCTTTAATTTCAGAGAGTTTTTCTAAAGTATACTTTACAAAAGAAGGTTCATTTTTTTTTCCTCTATTAGGCACTGGGGCTAAATAAGGACTGTCAGTTTCAACTAATAACCTATCTAATGGTAAATCTTTAAATGTATTTTGCAAATTTTGAGAATTTTTAAATGTTATAATACCACTAGCTGAAAAATATGTATTAAATTCCAATAAATTTTTAGCAAATTCATCAGATCCGGTAAAACAATGCATTAAAATTTTTAGATCGTATTTATTATATTTTTGAAAGATCTTTAATGTATCATTTTCAGCATTTCTAGAATGAATAATTAATGGAATATCTAATTCAATTGCAGCTTTTATATGTTCTTCCATACTAGAAATTTGATCATTTTTATCACTATGATTATAATAAAAATCTAATCCTGTTTCTCCTATGCCAATAATTTTATCATTTTGACTTATTTCATCTATTATTATCTTAGAAGTAACTTTATCATTTTTAGCTTCATGAGGATGAATGCCATAAGTTCCATAAATAATCTTATCTTTGTTAATTATTTGTTTTATTGTTTCAAAACTTTTTAAAGTAGTGCATATAGTCAATAATTTTTTAATACCAATAGATTTAGATCTTTCTAGTATTTCATCTAAATTTTTAAATAATGACTCGTGGTCTAAATGGCAATGAGAATCAATCATCTTTTTTTTTTTTCTATTTTTTTAAAAAGTATATCTATTTTGTTAATCTTATTATTTTTCTTTAGGTATATATGATTTTGGATTGAAGAAAAATCTATTTCATTTTCTGAAATAGAAAAAATCTTCAATGCTTTTAATGATGACTCAGGAATAATTGGATATAGCATAAAACTAATTTTTCTCACAATTTCTAAAGTAGTGTAAACAATAGTATTAACTCTTGATATATCGTCTTTCTTATTCCAAGGCTCTTGATCATTAAAATATTTATTCGTATCAAATAATATATTTACGATGAAATTAATGTAGAAATTTATATCCTGTTTGTCTATTTTTGTTCTAATTAGAGCTAAATTATCTTTAAATTTATCTAAAATTTTTAAATCTTCATTTTTAAATTCAATTTTATCAGGAATTTTTCCACCACAATTTTTAATAGCAAATGCAGAAACTCTTTGGCATAAATTACCAAAATTATTAGCTAAATCACTATTAATACAATCTTCTAATCTGTCTTGAGAAATATTTCCATCATTTCCAAATGAAACTTCTTTAATTAAATAATATCTTAAAGGATCTAAACCATAATATCTTATAATTTCTAATGGGTCTAAAATATTTCCTTTAGATTTGGACATTTTTTCTTCTCCAGATAATATCCAGCCATGTCCATATACCCTTTGAGGCACTGGTAGTTTAGCTGCTAACAAAAAAGCAGGCCAATATACAGCATGAAATCTTAATATATCTTTACCTATAAGGTGAATTGTTGCTGGCCAAAAATCATTGTACATTTTATTAGTAATATCTGGATAATTAAGTGCACTTAAGTAATTCGTTAAAGCATCTAGCCATACATAAATAACATGCTCATTATTGCTTGGAACTTGTATTCCCCATGAAAAGCTTTTTCTACTAACTGATAAATCCTTTAATCCACTTTTTACAAAACTTATAACCTCATTTTTTCTTGAATTTGGTAAAATAAAATTTGGATTTTTTTCATAAAAATCTAATAAAGGCTTTTCCCATTTTGAAAGTCTAAAAAAATAAGACTCCTCATCTATCCACTCTACTTGAGATTTAGATATTTTAGCAATTTTTTTTCCATCAATTTCTTCAATTTCATCTTCTGCATAAAATGCTTCATCTGAAACTGAATACCAGCCAGAATATTTAGATAAATATATTTCGTCATTTTTCTCAAGTTCATTCCATAAGTATTGAACTGATTTTTTGTGTCTTGTTTCGGTCGTTCTTATAAAGTCAGTGTTTATAAGGTTCAAAGTTTTTGAAAGATCTCTAAAAGTATTACTTATTTCATCACAAAATTTTTGAGTTTCCATTCCCTTTTGTTCAGCAGCTCTTTGTATTTTAAGTCCATGTTCATCAGTACCAGTTAAAAAATTAACATTAAAACCATCAATTTTCTTAAAACGCGCAAAAAAGTCAGCTATTATACTTGAATAAGCATGGCCCATGTGAGGTTTTGCTGAAGGATAATAAATTGGTGTAGTGATATAAAAATTTTTATCCATTCAAAACTTCCTCCTTGAAATCTATTAATAAAGATTCCTCATCTAAATTGAATGTTTTGGTATCAGAAATTCTTTTAACAAAATAAGAATATTTATCGTTAATTTTTTTTGATAATGAAAAATCCAATTTACTAAAATATATTTCTATATAATTAAATAATATATCTTTAATTTTAGTATTTTTTTTGTAGTGATTTTCTTGGATTATAATTTTAATTAAATTTTTAAGATCTATATTTGACAAATCATATTCATATTCATTTGCAAATTTTATCAAATTAATAATATCTCCTGGAGTAGAATAATAATTTATAAGATCATTATTTAATAAATTTCTAATATCTACTCCTAAAATTAAACTAGTAACATTTAAAGACTTTTCATGTGAAAGATTAATCTTAAAGTCAATACATCTAGATTTTAACGTAGATAAAATTTTTCTATTATTATTTATAAGTATAAAATGTATGTTTTCATTTGGTTCTTCTAATATTTTTAAAATAGCGTTAACTGAATTTAGACTTAATAATTCAATATTATCAATTAGGACAAATCTAGGTTTATCATTAAATGAAGATTTATTTAGATTAATAATAAGATTTCTGATTTGATTTATATCTATTGTCTTCTTATCTGAATTAACATCAATAAGAATCAAATTTGGATTCGACTTATTAATAATAGTTTTAAAAGTTGTATTTTCAGGGTTGATAGTAAACTCATTTAAATTGTAAGTATAAAGTTCATTTTTTGATAAAATATAATTAACAAAATGATATGCAAGGGTGGATTTACCAATACCTTTGGATCCTGATAGTAAGAGTTTATTTGGATACTTATTAGTGTCATACAACCTAATCAAATCTAAAATATATTTATCTAAACCGAAAAGTTTTTTTTGATTAGAAGGTTCAGAATAAATCATATCAATTTTTCTAAAATTTGAATTACACGAACTTCATTAAATTTAATGTTTAAATTTGAGTTAATAATCTTATAATTCCTTCTATTTTTGGCTAATTTCAAATATCCATTTTGAACTCTTTTATAAAAATTATGATCAAATTTATCGTACCTATTTAAATTTTTTCTAATTCTAAGTCTTTTTTTCATATTTTTTTGATTAACAATATTAAGAAAAGTAAAATCAACTTTAAAATTTCTTAATAAAAAATTATTTACAAATTTAATTAGTTTTAAATCAACGCCAAATCCAAAATGTTGATATGAAATAGTTGAGTCAGTAAAACGATCAATTAATATAATCTTTTTCTTATAATTTTTTCTCAACAAATCAATATTTTCACTTCTTGCTGCTAAATATAACAATAAATCTGTTGTTTTATTAAAATTTGTTTTTTTATTTAAAATTAATTTTCTTATAATTTCTGAATTATGATGACCACCCGGCTCTCTTAACTTGATAAAATTAATTTTTTTTCTTTTTAAATATTTTGAAACGACTGAAATATGGTGACTTTTGCCACTACATTCTATACCTTCAAAAACTATTACAGGTTTTTTAGACATCGCCCCAGATTAAATAATTCAAAGATTTAATTAATCTAGTAAAAATATTAACTTTGTCGACATTATTTGCAGCTAATAGATCATATTCTCCAATTAGTTCGTCGTCGTAAACAACTCGAAATTTTCCTATAATATCATTTTTTTTAATTGGTGCTTCGACTGGACCTTCATATTTTAACGAAATCTTTAATAATTTTTTTTTTGCTTTTTTAATAGTTTTGTAAATATCTTGATCAACATATACATCTACATGTTTATTTTTGCCAAGCCAAACTTCAACTTTATCAATCGGTTTGTCTGATCTATTAATTTCAACTAAATCAAAATTAGTAATCCCATAAGTTAAAAGTTTTATACTCTGCCTTGATCTGGAATTTTTTGTCTCAAAACCACTACCAACTGCAATTAGTCTACGACCATTTCTTTCTATGGATGACGCAAGTGAATATTTTTCAACCGCTAAATATCCAGTTTTTATTCCATCGGCACCCATATTTTTATATAAAAGCGGGTTTCTATTTCCTTGAGTAATAGGATCTCCACCCGTTCTACTCCAAGTAAATTCTTTATGTGCAAACCACTTATAGTATTCTGGATGCTCTTTTATTAAATAATGAGACATAATTAATATATCTCTTACGGTTGAATAATTATCAGGGTCATTAATTCCAGATGAATTTGAAAAATTTGTATTTTCCATACCTAGTTCTTTTGCTTTAGCAGTCATTAAAATTGCAAATTCTTCTTCTGTTCCTGCGATACCTTCTGCTAAAGCAACACAAGCATCATTACCAGAGGCTGTGATTATGCCATGTAGTAAATTTTCCACAGAAACTTCGTCCCCCACCATGATAAACATAGATGAATATCCTGCAGTAGATAATCGCCAAGCTTTTTCAGAAACTATAAATTTATCATCAAGACTTAAATCTCCTGATTTAATTAAATCAAAAGCTATTATTGAAGTCATTATTTTTGTCATGGAAGCAGGATAGATCGAACGATCTGGTTCTTTTTCATATAAAATTTCCCCAGACAAAAAATCTTGAAGTATTGCAGTTCTTGCTTTTATTTCTATGTTACCGAAAGCATTTGAAATGATCACCAAACAAAATAATGCACTGAGATAAATATTTTTAAACATTTTTAAGTATTTCTAAATTTTCAAAAAATAAAGAATTCATTTTTTCAAAAGATTCTTTCAAAGAATTTATATCATTAAAAGGACCTAATAATACCCTGTAATTTGTTTCTGATAATTGTATTAATTTTAGGTTCGTTAATGATGTTTCAGTTTTAATTCTATTAATCATTAAATTTGCTGATTTTTTATAGTAAAAATCTGCTATCTTGATAGAGTAAGAAAATTTTTTATTTGATATCTGTTTAATTTGTTGTTTTGAATTTTCATTTAAATCACTAATTTTTATACCATCAATCGGAGCTTTTTCTGCAACCTTTTTTTCCTCATCATAAGTTTTAGCTTTTTTAGCAACAAATGTAGAATTTTTAGTTACTAGAGTAATTTCTATGTAAGGCTCATTTGGATTAAGTTCTAAAGTTTCTGCTATTCTTTTACTAATAATCGAGTTATAAAAACTTGAAAATTTTACCTTGTTAGATTTTACTTCAGCAATTAGTGATTTGTTATTTGAAGGGTTTGTAATTTTAACAAGAGATCTTTTTTTAAGATTTTTATGAAAAATTTGAAGAGATCTTTGGTCTAATTTCTTAAGATTTAAATCTTGATCATAAATTAATGAAAAACCAAGATTACTATATTTATTAACTTGTTTTAAATTTATCTTATTAGTGACACTTGAGTGTTGTTGACAACCTGTAATGAAGACAAATATTGTAAATATTATTAAATATTTAAATTTCATTTTCAAATTTTTCTTTTAAGGTACACACTGCCAAAGCAAATCTCAATGATCTATTCCATTTAAGTATAATTTCGTAATTATCAAATACTATATATGCAGGGTTCAAAGTTTCAGCATTAGGTATTATATCTTTATCAGGGGTAATAATAGCAATTTTAAGATTATCATCCAGAAATTCAAACTGAGAAAAATTGTTAATATATTTTTTAAAGAACTTTAATTTCTTTTTACTATGTATCTTTCTTGCTGAAATATTTAAATATTTTTTAGGAATTTTTTCATTTAGTTCAATTTTATAAAAACAAGGTTTATTTTTTTTCCAACCAATCTTTTTAAGATAATTGGCTGCTGAAGGATAAGCATCTTCATTATTTTTTAAATCAATAAATTCATCTTTATTGTAGTCAATTGCATAATTAGTTATGGTGCTTGGCATAAATTGGAAGTAACCAAAAGCACCAGCCCATGAACCATATAAGGTCTTATGATCTATTTGCTTATTCTCAATTAATTGTAACAATGTAATTAGTTCATTAGTAAAAAATTCAGATCTCCTCTTATCAAAACTTAATGTAGCTAATGATGATAAAATATCCATTTTACCAACGTAGCTTCCAAAATTTGTTTCGATACCCATAAGAGCTAAAAGCAATTCTTTTTCAATCTTAAATTCACTCTCAACTTTATTAATTAAAGATTTATTATTTTTGTAAAAATCAATGCCAATATTTAATTTTTTTTTGGATGTTCTTTTTCGTATGTAGGTTTTAGTATCTTCGTAAAATTCAGGTTGAAATCGATCGTATTCTATAACTTTAGGTAAAAATTTTACCTCTGCCATAACAATGTCAAAAGTATTTTCAGAAATTTTGTTATCGATTGCTTTTTTTTTAAAATTAGATTTCCAGATTTTGAATTCTTCATCAATATTGGCATAAGAATTTGAGAAATTTATAAATAATACAATTAAAAAAAGTTTAATTAGTTTCATACAAATCTTTAAGATATATGATTACAGCAATCCAAATCAAAATAAAACTTACTAATTTTATAATTGAAAATACCTCATTATAGTAGAAATAACCCAATAAAAATTGTAGTGTTGGTGTAATATAAAATATCATTCCTGTGGGACCTAAGCCACATAACTCAACACCTCGAACATATAGAAATAATGGAATCACCGTCATAGGACCTGCTAGTAAAATAAATAATGATAAACCTAAATTATCTATTGAAAAATCATTATATCCATTTTTGAATACGAAATAGAATGCTACTAACGCGACAGGTAGTATAAATATACTTTCTATTAATAACCCTATGTCAGTATCAACATTAATTTTTTTTCTAATCAAATTATAAAAAGCCCAACTAAATCCAACTGTAATTCCAATCCATGGTAATGATTTAATGTTGAAAATTAATAATATCAAAATTGCAATCATTACAAATATTATTGAAATAATTCTTTTTTTATTTAATTTCTCTTTAAAAAAAATATACCCTAAAAAAACACTCAAAATTGGCATAATAAAATAACCAAAACTTGCGTCAATGATTCTATCAGTAGCTACTGCATAAATCCAAACTCCCCAATTTATAAAAATCAGTAATCCAGAAAAGAATAAACTAATTAATTTTTTTTTATTAGAGATTATGGAAAAAAAAAATGTTCCATTTTGAAAAAAAAATCGTAGTTAAAATTAATGAAAATGCAGTCCATACACATCGATGTATTACTATTTCTATAAAACCAATAAATTCTAAATATTTAAAATATATAACTCCAATAAAACCCCACCAAAAAGAACCTAATGAAGTTAAAACAAGACCTTTATTAAATTGTTGGTTCATTTTTTTTTGATATAGAGTAATTTGAGATTTAATAGACTATTTTATAGTTGAATTAAATCATTTTAATTATAAAACGATCCTCACGGAGAGATGGCTGAGTGGTTGAAAGCACCGGTCTTGAAAACCGGCAAAGGGGCAACTCTTTCCTGGGTTCGAATCCCAGTCTCTCCGCCATTAA
>MDTE01023810.1_pt1 | contig 10898 bp, 7 predicted proteins | sample 811231 | NCBI WGS metagenome assembly MDTE01 (sample SAMN05326651, study PRJNA326480) | marine metagenome | isolation source: seawater | place: Indian Ocean: Red Sea | collected 2010 | reverse complement strand
CATTGAGAGGAATACCATCAATGGTTACATTGATACGTGTAGGGTCGCTACCACGAACTCTAAAACCCGTATAACCTATACCTGCTCCGGCATCTGAAGTAGTCACTAACGATGGGGTTAGCGACAACATATAAGGAATATCTTGACCTAGGTTTTGCTCGTCCAACTGTTGAGCACCAATGTTGCTGTAGGACATGGGCGTTTGTGGTGTGGCTCTGAGTGCATTGATGTGGACTTCTTGCAAGTCGGGATACATAATTAGTGTATCTTTCTGTTGGGCATTTAAGCCTATGCTAATTCCTAAAAAGCCCCAGCTTAAAAACGATTTGATTGTCATTGTTTTGATAAATTTCGTTAAACACTACCACTGGCACGGAGTTGCTGGTGGATAATTATGTAAAACTCCCTTCCCTTCCAAGAATTACCTTGGCAGGTTCGATGGGTATAATCTCAGCCTGAGAAGGCACCCCGTAAAGATAATGCAAAGATAATTTTTTCTTTATTATTATCAACATATTTATGTCAAAGAAACTTCTGATAAATTAGGTAAATGAAGTATATCTTCAGTGGCTTATGCTAAGTGTATTGATTAATTATATCAATAGCCATTTGAGTTCTGTTTTTGCCAGATACTAATGCATAAGATTTTTTGAGGGATTTTAATTCTTTTTCATAAATATCAAGTAGTTCTTGTCTTTCATTTGGGTGTTCTCGCATGCCATCGTTTTGCCAAGTAAGGTCAATATCACACAACAAATAGAAGTCATAATGTATATCTTTTATTTTTTCTAAAATCCAAGGGTCGCAGTAATTATATTTAAATTCACTCCATATCTTACATACAATGAGGTCGGTATCCAAAAATAGATATGGGCTATTTTTGGTAATGGTTTTCTCTATCTCAAGTTGTCTTTTAGCAATTTCTAGTATATCTCTTTGAGAATAAGGGGCAGATAGTTGTGTAATGTAATCTCTTGCGTATTCTTCGCGATAAGGGCAATCAAAGTGATGAGCTAAGGCTTTAGTAAGTGTGCTTTTGCCAGTACATTCAGGACCTGTAACTACTATTTTTTTCATTTTTTGTCTGTTATGATATTTGTGTAATCGCCAAACAACTTAGTAATCGTGCTGCTATTATGTAAATGAATTAAAGAATTTGTTTAAAGATGTTTTACAAAAAAATAGTTGATTCCATATAATTGACAGTTAATAGAACATACTAATTTCTAATGAGCATTTCGTTATTTTTAACCTTATTATATTTACTAATTGTCTCTGCAATTTTTTCTAATAAACTTGGATTTTTCTCTATACAATTGCCAACTACTATTATATCTGCACCTGCTTTGCAATTGGCTAAGGCTTTTTCTGCACTATTAATACCGCCTCCTACTATCAGTGGAATATTTATTCCTTCACTAACCATTTGGATCATTGACTCTGAAATTGGATTAGTGGCTCCACTTCCTCCATCCATAAAGATTAGTTTTAGACCTAACATTTCTCCTGCCATCGCAGTACACAGAGCAACATCTTTTTTGTCATGAGGAATAGGTGTTGTATTGCTCATGTATGAAACGGTTGTAGGTTTTCCACTGTCTATGAGTATGTATCCAGTTGGTAATATTTCTAAATTAGAGTTTTTAAGAATGGGCGCAGATATAACTTGATTACCAATTAACATGTCAGGATTTCTACCAGAAATTAAAGACAAAAATAAAATTCCATCTGCATCTTTGTTTACTTGCATAGAATTACCTGGAAATATTACTACAGGAATAGAGCACAAAGATTTAATTTTGGTTATGCAGGCTGCGAAACTTCCATTTGTTAACAAGCTACCACCAACAAAAATTAAATCAACTTTAGATTTTACTGCTTTATCTATAAGTTTATCTAATTCATTTGTGTTTTGTTTATCTGGATCGACCAAAACAGCAAATAATTTTTTATTATTTCTTTTGTTAGAAATTATTAGATTATAAATATTCATTTATGCAAATGTAACTAATCAAAATAATACACTAGCCAATGTTTATTAATTTTTTCAAAATGTAATTGATATGTTTTATTAAATAATGAACATTTAATTATGTCGTTGGAAAGTTGATTAACTTTTAAATGTTTTTTAAAAATAATATTTCCTTTTTGATATAATTTATATAAGCATTCTTTAGCACACCATAACAAGGTTGCTGTTTCTAAATCTTTTACAAAATTTAATTCTATTTCATTAAGAAATTTATTTCTTGTTTTGAAAGCTTTATCGTCAATAAATTCAATATCTATTGCAGCATGTTTTTCAGAGGTTATAATTGCTAATAATTCGTTTGAGTGTGAAAAAGATATAGCTTTACCATTTGAAAGTTTAGGAGCACCATGATCATTATATGACAAACTACACTCTGGAAAAAGTGTTTCAAAAATTTTTTTTCTAGCTAATATTTCTTTTTGTCGTTTGTTTATTATTGATTTTTCAATTTTACACAAATTATCGATTGGTTCAATTACTAATTGAAATTTACTTGTTTTTTTGTGGTATAAAAAATTTGACATTGGACCAGCAATATAGCTTAAAATGAGGAGTTTATTTTGTATTTTTGTACCATAAAATCTTACAAATGAAATTAAAAGTGGAAAATCTTTCTTGCAAAGTAAAAGACATTACTCTAGCAGAATGGGGTAGAAAAGAAATAATATTAGCTGAAGCTGAGATGCCAGGATTAATGTCCTTGAGAGAGGAATTTGGTCAGCAAAAACCACTCAAAGGTGCTCGTATTGCTGGTTGCTTACATATGACTATTCAAACTGCAGTTTTAATCGAAACATTGATTGAATTGGGTGCAGAAGTGAGTTGGTCCTCTTGTAATATTTTTTCTACTCAGGATCATGCAGCAGCAGCAATTGCCGCTGCTAATATTCCAGTCTTTGCTTGGAAGGGAATGAGTGAAGAAGAGTTTGATTGGTGTATAGAACAGACATTATTTGCTTTTAAAGATGGAAAACCTTTGAATATGATTCTTGATGATGGTGGCGATCTTACTAATATGGTTTTTGATAAATATCCAGAATTAGCTGAAGGAATAAATGGACTTTCTGAAGAAACAACAACAGGAGTTCTTAGGTTATTTGACAGAGAAAGAAATGGCACTTTGTATACACCTGCAATAAACATTAATGATTCTGTGACAAAGTCTAAATTTGACAATAAGTATGGTTGTAGAGAGTCTTTAGTTGATGGTATTCGGAGAGCTACTGATGTAATGATAGCAGGTAAAGTAGCAGTTGTAGCTGGATATGGTGATGTTGGAAAAGGTTCAGCTGAATCATTGAGAGGTGCTGGTGCTAGAGTAATAGTTTCAGAAATAGATCCTATTTGTGCTTTACAAGCTGCAATGGAAGGATTTGAAGTTAAGAAAATGCTTGATGCCATTCCAGAATCTGACATTATTGTAACTGCTACTGGTAATAAAGATATCATAAAAGCAGAACATTTCAAAATAATGAAAGATAAAGCGATTGTTTGTAACATAGGTCATTTTGATAATGAAATTGATGTCGCATGGTTAAATGATAATTTTGGTCACACCAAGGATATCATTAAGCCACAAGTAGATAAATATACTGTTAATGATCATGATGTTATTTTGCTAGCCGAAGGTCGTTTAATTAATTTAGGTTGTGCTACAGGTCACCCTTCTTTTGTTATGTCTGCATCATTTACAAATCAGGTTATAGCACAAATGGAGCTTTGGAATCATAAAGATAAGTACGAGAAAAAAGTTTACACACTACCAAAACATCTTGATGAAAAGGTTGCTCGTCTTCATTTATCCAAGATTGGTGTAGAGCTTGATAGCCTTACCAATGAACAAGCAGAGTATATTGGAGTTTCAGTTCTTGGACCCTACAAACCAGATTATTACAGATATTAAACTTGCAAATCTTAAAAATATATTATAATCTTGTTTTTAAAACATAATTATAATATGTATAAATTAAGCTTTGTTTTTCTTTGTGTAGTACTAACAGTTTTCGATTTAAAAGGGCAGTGTATTCCTGATGAAGAATTTATTCCTGTATCTGCTAATTATGGATTATCACCTGACACATTAGCTATTGGATATGTAAATCAAAACTATAATCAAGATTTGACTTTTGTACTTCCCATGGATACAATTGTTGAGATCGAGGGTTTTGGTGAAAATTTAATCGTTTTCGAAGATTATCATATAACATCGATTTCTTTACCAATAGGTTTGTCATGGGAATGCAATAATTCTGATAATGATTGCCACTACGATCCAACTATCACTCAGTATGGCTGTGTGAATCTTTACGGTACCCCTTTAGAATATGGAGATTTTAATGTTGATGTCACTGTTATAGCAACTCATGAACTTTCTTGGGTTGTTGGGCCTGAAGAAATAAGCTTTAGTCTTCCATTAACTATATTACCAAATATTTCTGCCAACAGTGGTTTTGCTATGACTAACTTTTCTGGTTGTGCTCCTCTTACAGTTGATTTTATAAATAACAATCCGGGTCTTGAATCTTATTCGTGGGATTTTGGAAATGGTAATGTGTCTATGTTGGAAAACCCAACCTCACAATTGTATAACCAACCAGGTGAATATTTAGTTCATTATGTTGCTCACACGTCCTCAGAACCATTTTATTTTTTGACAAATGTAGAAATACAAAATGCCAGTGGTTGGGGTAATGAATTTCCTGATGAGGAGAATCTTGGAATACTAGGTTTGGGGAGTCCGGACTTTTATTTTACAATTACTGATGAATCTCAAAATATTATTTATCAGTCTAATGTTTTAGAGGAACAAAACTTGCCGGTTAGTTTCAGTTTAGATAATTTACAGCTATTAAATCAAAATTATACTATAAATGTTTATGAAGAAGATGGTGTAATTTCAAATAATGATTATTGTGGTTCAGTTGATTTTCAAGGATTCTCAAATTCAGCTACATTGAACAATGGTAGTCTTGTTGTAAATTATACAACATATAACATACAACCAACACCATTTGCTGACGTTATTGATACAATCTATGTATATGACTCGCCAAATCAACCTAGTTTTTCATTTGATGAAGAAAATATTACTTTGACATTAGATTCAGATTCTTCTGATGTTAATTATCAATGGTATTATATCAATAGTCCTATACCAAACGCAAATAATATTTCATATGTTCCAGAAAATTCAGGCTATTATTATTTGTTGTCAACTAATGAATATGGTTGCTCTGCTGCTTCAGAAGATCAAACTGTCGTTGTTTGTGATGATTTTACGCCAGAGTTAGTTGTAAGTTTCGATACCATTAGTTTTTTAGAGTCTTCAATCTTTGAGTATCAGTGGTTTTTAGATGGGGAACAAATTTTAGAACAAAGTTCACATTTTATAACAGCAGATGAAGAAGGTAGTTATAGTTTGGTTTTAGTTGATCAATGGGGTTGTAAATATAATTCGAATGAGATTTTTTTCAGCACAACTAGTATTACCGATTTGATTGATGTTGAACTTTCAATTTTTCCGAATCCTGCAACTAATTATATAGATGTTTTTATTGGTGGCGATCTAGATTCTTTTAGTCATCTAGAGATTTATGATGTGCAAGGTCGTAAATTAAAAAATATACAAGTATTGGAAAATACCCTTCGATTGAATTTAGACAAATTTGAAAGAGGCGCGTATTTATTAAAATTAAACTCCATTAATGAACAGCAAATAATTAAGCGATTTTTACTCAATTAATTTGTAATGTATATGTATGTGCCATCAAAACTAGTGTTATACTGTTTTAAAGGTACAAGTGCAGGTCCGCTAAAAGGTGTTCCGTCATCTAGTAAGAAGCGTGAGTTACAACAACTGTCTATCATATAACTTGGATTTAACTCGTCATTTAATTGAACTACAGCACAATCATTTTCAGGTCTGAACGAACATGTTCTTTCAAATGCCAAGTACTCACTGTTGTTTCTGTGATAAATGATAATACCTTTTATACCATAAATATCTTGAGTATATATTGCGCTACCTATACCACCCAGCTCTGATGCTTGAATACTGAAATTAACCGATACATCTGGTATTTGATTATTTTCATCTCCACAAGAAAAAGTAATAAAAATCAAAAAAAATAAAATAAAATATTTGTACATATCGGCGGTTTCATTTCTTTTTGTAATTCTACAAATTTTTTAGCTTATGATTGATATAATCTTCATTTAATTTCTATATTTACAGACTTTTGTTAAGCAGAATATGAATAGAATTTTATAAAACTATGTTCAATAAATTATACTTGCTTCTTTTAAGCTTAATTTTTATAAGCTCATCTGTATTTGCTCAATCAGGTTCTTTAGAAGGAAAAATCACAGACAAAAATACCGGTGAAACTGTACCTTTTGCAAATGTTGTTGCCGAAAGAAATGGCAATCAAATAGCAGGTGTCACCACTGATTTTGATGGTAATTATACAATTAAACCTCTTGACCCGGGTACTTATGACTTAATCGTATCATTTGTTGGATACGGACAAGTAACTCTAGAAGGTATCGTAGTTTCTTCAAACAAAATAACATTTAGAGATGTTCAATTGTCAGAAGGTATAGATATTGAAGAAGTTGTAATTAAAGATGAAAAACCATTACTAGATCCAGATAATTTAGGAGGTAAAACAGTAACCAGTGAGGAGATTCGTTCTATGCCAACAAGAAGTGTCACTTCTGTAGCTGCAACTGCAGCAGGAGTGTATCAATCTGACGAAGGGTCTTCTGTTAATGTTCGGGGATCTAGATCAGAAGCTACAGATTATTATGTTGACGGTGTTAAGGTTAGAGGAAGTTTAGCTTTACCTCAAAGTGCAATTGAACAAATTACAGTTATGTCTAGTGGATTATCAGCTATGTATGGTGATGCAACTGGGGGTATTATAAGTGTAACATCAAAAGGGCCATCTAATCAATTGTATGGAGGCGCAGAAGTAGTATCGTCACACATATTTGATGATTATAATTATGGCTTGTTAGGCTTTGGTTTATCAGGTCCTATTTTTAAAGAAATTAAGTCAGATGGTTCCAAAGGCAGAGCTATTTTAGGTTATTTTTTAGCAGGTGAATTTAGAAATATTGACGATAATAGTCCTTCAGCTGTAGGCGTTTGGAAAATTAAAGACGACAGATTAGATGATTTAAAAAACAATTTATTTGTTGCTGTTCCTAATCAACAATCTTCATCAATTGGTTTATTAAGTAACGCAACTTTTTTAAGAGCTGATGATTTCGAAAATGTTCAAGCTAAAATGAATACCAACTCCAGTGGATTTAATCTCTCAGGAAAGTTAGATTTTAAACCAACGCTAAAAACTAATTTAACAATAGGAGGCGCGGTAAGTCATTCTGTTGATCACCCTTTTGTTTATACTTACTCTTTGCTCAATTGGCATAATAATTCTGAAGAGGAAAGAAATACATGGAGAACATATGCAAGATTTACTCAACGTTTTGGAGCTCAAGAAGGTGATGAAGAGTCTGCTTCAAATATTAAAAATGCATATTATAATATTACAGTAGACTATACAAAAAATGATTTTGAAAGAAGAAATCCTAACCATGGTAAAGACTTATTTAGATATGGACATGTTGGAAAGTTTAATACTTATAAAGACAGATTTTTTAGCTTTGGTGAAGATACTGCAAGTGGCGTAACTGGCTTCATACACCGTGGTTTTATAGATACCTTAATGACTTTTGATGGTAGTAACTCTTCAAATCCTGATTTAGCTGCATATACTCAACAATACTACGATATGTTCAGGGAAAATGAATTACAAAGTTTATCCTTTGGTGGAAGTGGTAACAGGGGTGTTATTAGAACTGCAAATGATTTAGGAGAATTAGGACTTTTAAACGGTCAAGGACCAAGAAATGTTTATTCACTTTATTATAATTACGGTGATCAGTATGGCTCTTATGGAAAGCAACAATTAGAGCAATTTTCTATTCGTGCAAACGGATCTGCTGACATTAAGGATCATGCTATACAATTTGGTTTTGAGTACGAAAAAAGAACTGATAGAAGTTGGTTTGTTGCTCCAAACTCTCTGTGGGGTTTGGCGAGACAACTTACTAATTTCCATATTTTAGAATTGGATTTAGCTAATCCTCAATTCAATCCTTTGGGTACCTATGATGAGGTTTATTATGATAGATTAGTAAATGTAGATGCTCAATCCAGATTTGACGCTAATCTTAGAGAAAAGTTTAATCTTTCTGATGATGAGTTTATTGATATTGACTCTTTTGATCCTAATCAACTTTCTATTGATATGTTTAGTGCAGATGAGCTTAATGAAAATGGTTTAATTTCATACTATGGCTACGATTATAAAGGTGATGAACTAAATTCAGCTGCATCTATTGATGATTTCTTTTTTGATAGAAATGATAACAATGATTTTTCAAGAAATATAGGTGCTTTTGAACCTATTTACACTGCTGGATATATTCAAGACAAGTTTGCTTTTGATGATTTAATTTTCAGTATTGGTTTGCGTGTAGACAGATATGATGCAAATCAATCTGTTTTAGCTGATGAATATTGTTTGTATGATACATACACTGCCAGTTCTAATGTAGATCTTTTAAGTGGTGATTATGTTAGACCAGTTGGTATTGGAGATAACTATGTCGTTTATGTAAATGATTTGGATAATCCAACTGAGGTTGTTGGATATAGAAATGGTCAAGATTGGTTTGATCAAAATGGAGAAGCAATAAATGACCCCAAAGTACTAGCTCAAGCTTCGACCACTGGCCAAATCACTCCATATCTTGTAAATTCTGAGGATAGCATACCTGTATTCAAAGATTATGAGCCTCAAACAGATTTTTCACCTAGAATATCTTTTTCATTTCCTATTTCAGATGAGGCACAATTTTTTGCTCATTATGATGTTTTGACACAAAGACCACCGACAGGAAACAGATTAAATCCAATTAGTTATTTATATTTAGAAGAAACTGTTAATGCATTTGTTAATAATCCTAATTTAAAATCTGAGAAAACAGTAGATTTTGAATTAGGTTTTGCTCAAACTTTAAATTTAAATTCTTCTTTAACACTTTCTGCATTTTACAGAGAGTTAAGAGATATGATTCAGGTTGTCAAGACAAATTACTCTTATCCAGTTTCTTATCTCACTTATGGCAATATTGATTTTAGTACTGTAAAAGGATTTTCTGCTTTGTATGAGCTTAGAAGGAGTGGAAATGTTTCTATGTCTGCAAATTATACTTTACAATTTGCAAATGGAACTGGATCTTCTGCTACATCAGGATATAGTTTAGTGAATACTGGCCAACCTAATCTTAGAACAACAATTCCTTTGAGTTATGATCAAAGACATGCTTTTAACTTAAGTATGGACTATAGGTTTGATAGCGGAAAAGACTACAATGGACCGGTATGGTTTAATAAACAAATTTTTGCAAATTCAGGAGCAAATTTTATTATAATTGCTGGCTCAGGTACACCTTATTCGAGACAATCAAATATTACTCAAGATGGTGCATTTGGAATAAACCAACGTTCAACTCTCGAAGGAAGTTTGAATGGATCTCGTAATCCTTGGACAGTAAGAATCAATACAAAGCTTAATAAAAAATTTACAATTGATGTTGGTCAATTAGATAACAAGAGAAAATTAGGATTTAATATTTATTTACAAGTGCAAAACCTATTAAATACTAAAAATGTAAGATCAGTTTATCGAGCGACAGGAAATCCTGATGACGATGGATATCTTTCAGATGCATCCGCTCAAACTGATATAAACGCTCAAAATGATCCGCAATCATTTAGAGACATGTATATGATGAAGATTAATAATCCATCAAATTATAGTTTACCAAGAATGGCACGTTTAGGAATTGAAATTAACTTTTAGTCTAAGATAAATAGTATAGACATGAACAAAATAGTATTAGTCTTTTTAGCAAGTATATCAACGCTTTCAATAATTGCAAAAGAAAATGTAGTCACATTTAGTTCTAACTCTCAATCTAGTTTAGCAAGAGTAGCAGCTGATTGTACACCCTCTCAAGCAATGACGGATTTAAATATCAATAATGTCAGAACTACCATAATGGGTGGTGGTGATATGTGGTGGAATCTTAGTGATGCTAGATATGAAATCCCAAAAAATAGTAATAAACATTCTATGTTTGCAGGAGCGCTTTGGATAGCAGGTATTGATGCTGGTGAGCAATTAAAAGCAGCAGCTATGACATATCGTCAAACAGGTAATGATTTTTGGACTGGTCCCTTGGATGAAAATGGTGATATTAGTTCTGAGACCTGCGAAGATTATGATAAACATTTTGCTATTACTCGTCAGGAGGTAGATGAATTTATTGCTTGGTATAATGATAATTCAGCTTATCCAGATTATACCATTCCTTTAAGCATAGCAAATTGGCCTGGTAATGGTATAGATGGTGATTACCAATTTTTAGCTCCTTATTTTGATAATAATGATGATGGTGAATATAATCCAGCAGACGGTGATTATCCTAGATATGATATCGATGGAAATTTAGATTGCAATGAAGATGATCTCATTTATGGTGATCAAACATTATATTGGATTTTTAATGATAAAGGTAATATTCATTCCGAAACTGGTGCTGATCCAATTGGCTTAGAAATACGTGCTCAAGCTTTTGCTTTTGCAACAAATGATGAGATTAATAATATGACTTTTTACAATTATAAAATCATTAACAAAGCTACTATACAACTAAATGACGCATATTTCGGTCAATGGGTTGATCCTGATTTAGGAAAATATGACGATGATTATGTGGGGTGTGATGT
>MDTE01017087.1_pt1 | contig 10899 bp, 13 predicted proteins | sample 811231 | NCBI WGS metagenome assembly MDTE01 (sample SAMN05326651, study PRJNA326480) | marine metagenome | isolation source: seawater | place: Indian Ocean: Red Sea | collected 2010 | reverse complement strand
TAAAATCAGCCATAAAATTCTACGGGAAGTGTAACTATTCAAACTATTTAAAAAGATTAATAAAATAAATATGAAAAATGCAACAATGTATTGTTTGTGTATTCATAATAAAGTACTGCCAATAATAAAAAAGTTAGGGTACGTAGCCGTTGGATTGGGAAATGATAATTTTTCTAACGAATGGTTAAGAGATAATACCAAAGAAAATATTTCATTAAAAAATAAATATTATAGTGAATATAGTTTTCATTATTGGTTTTGGAAAAATGAACTTCAAAAAATTGAGGATGGTCATTGGGTAGGGTTTTGTGCCTATAGAAATTATTGGAGCAATAAGAAAGATATTGTGAATAACTCAAATTTTAAAATTAGTAAGGAAGGCGTACCAAATTTAATTGATTTTAATAATACTAAATTAAAAGATGTTGTTTTAAACGAAATACCTCGTGAGTGGGAAAATTTTGATACTATTATTGGAAATCATATGTTTATAAATAATTTGAAACTATCAAAATTATTAAAACGCGGTCTTTGGTCTTTAATAAGAAATCCTGCTGCATTAATAAAATCTAAAAGAAATATAAGATTTCATTTTGATATGTGGCATGGGAATGGAAGTTTAGATAAAGCTATAGATTTACTAAATGATAATGACAGAGAAGACTTTAGAAAATACACTAGAGAAAATACATCTTTTAGTGCTGGCAATATGTTTGTATGCCGCTCAAAAAAAATTATTAATAATTATTACAATTCTTTATTTCCGTGGCTTGAAAGATGTGAAAATATTTTTGGCTTCGATTTAAAAGGTTATGGGAATATAAGAATTTATGGTTTTTTAGCTGAAAGATATCAATCTTTTTGGTTTAATAAATATACAAAACCTTTGTTGTGGCCTGTTATTTTTTATGACACCGCTAGAGCAATAAAATAAATTATTTAATGAGAAATTCTTACACAATATTTGGTCAAGGTTTTGTTGGAAAAAATATAGTTAAATTTTTAAAAAAAAGGAAATGTAAGGTTTTTATCCCCAAAAAAGGAAAATTTATTTTTAAAAAAAATCTTAATAACGTCATCAATTGTATAGGAAGTGACAAATGGAATGATCCCAAAGCACTTTATGAAGGAAATTTAGGGGTTGTTGAAAAAATTATTTTTAACAACAAATTTAAAAGCTTTACATTACTTTCAAGTACTAGAGTTTATCTGGGAAATTCAAAAAAAAGAACTAGTGAAAAAGATTTAATAAATATTGACACAAAAGATAATAATTATTTTTATAATTTGCTAAAAGTTTCTGCTGAAAATATATGTTTATCTCTACCAAATGAAAAAATTAAAGTTGTTAGAATTTCGAATTTATTTGGCGATAACTTCACAAAACAAAGTACATTGCTTCCTACGTTAATAAGGAAAGCAGTAAAAGAAAAGAAAATTAATATTTTTGTAAATAAAAAATCTTCAAAAGACTATTTAGACGTAAATGAAGCTTTTGGTGTATTATTTAAAATTATAAATAAAGGAAAATATAGACTTTATAATATTGCCTATGGCAAAAATATTGAATTATATAAAATAGCAAAAGAAATCAAAAAAATTACAAATTGTAGAATAAATTATACAAACCAAAATAAATTAGTTGCAGAACCAATTATTAATATTAATAGGGTTAAAAAAGAATTTAGTTTTAAGCCTAAAAGTAACTTAATTAATTCTATAGAAGAAATAATTATTAATTATAAAAAAAATCAAAATTGATAATGATTAAGTTAATTTCCTGCTAAATCATTGGTTGAACAAATTATAAAAAGTATTATAAATAAAAGATAATTGAACGGCGGGGTAGCTCAGTTGGTTAGAGCACAGGACTCATAAGCCTGGGGTCGGCGGTTCGACTCCGCCCCCCGCTACCAAATTTACTTTATATTTTTTTAACTGCGGTAATTATATCTTCGTTTGATAAACCAAATTTATTTAAAAGATATTCTCTGCCACCATTTTCAAAAATATATTTTTCTGGAAGGGATTGAGAAATTATTTTTGGAAAATAATTTTGATTGCTAAAACCTTCGAAAACACAAGATGAAAGATTAGCTGAAGGACTTTGTTCATCAACTACAACAATACCTTTGCATGATGAAATCAATTTCGGTAAATCTTTAGGAAAAGGTTTTGATCTAAAAATATCAACACAAAATAGTTTATCTGGATCTTTGTTGCTAATCTCTAAACACTTATGAGACATTTTTCCATGTGAAATCAAGGCTATTTTATTTTTATCTATATTGCCAAAAATTTTAAAACCCTTTTTATAATCTTCAATAGTGATCTCAGGAGATAGATTTGGTAAAGCTTCACGGTCAAGTCTTACATAAGAAAATTTTGGCTTTTCTAACATTTCCTTTGCGATGTGTTTTGCTGTATTAATATCTGCAGGTGTATAAATAGATGATCCTACTATTGATCTAAAGCAAGCAAAGTCTTCAGTAGAATAATGTGTTGGTCCGGCATCTGCATAACCTAACCCGATACCAACCGAAATAATACATATTGGTAAATTCATTAAACCTGCTCCACATTTTGTTTGTTCTATAGATCTTAAAGAAATAAATGGTGCCATCGCGTAAGCAAAAACTTTGTTACCTTCTAGGGCTAAACCTGATGCTATATCTAACATCGCTTGTTCTGAAATTCCACAATGCAAAAAATTATTTGGAAATCGTTCTCTTAGACTGTCTAATGCTGCTGCTCCAAAATCAGCACTTAAAAAATAAATACTTTTATCCTTTTCTAAACTTTTTGTAATTTCATTTATAAATACATCTCTTTGCAACATTTATGATAACTCTTTTCTAGTTTTTTTTATTTCTTCTTCATTCATTGAATTCCAATAGTGCCAATTTTTTTTGTTTTCCATAACAGAGGAGCCTTTGCCTTTAATTGTTTTCGCTAAAATACACGTCAATTCCTTGGTTTTTTCTGTATTTTTAAATGTTGAAATTAAATCATTCAAATTGTGTCCATCAACTTCAAAAGTTTTTATTCCTAGTCCTTTTATTTTATCTTTTATAGGATCTAAGTTAAGACAATCCTGAGTTTTTCCTAAAATTATTAAAGAGTTTATATCTATTATAATAGTTAAGTTATCTAATTTATTATGCTGAGCAAAAAGAAGAGCCTCCCAGGTTGAACCTTCGTAAAGTTCTCCTTCACTAATTACAACAAAAACTTTTTTATCTTTATTTGTTTTTTTGTAACTTATTGCCATACCCGCCCCTGCTCCAATACAATGACCTAAGGAACCCGATGTTATATCTATCCCAGGTATTGAAGTATTGCCAAATACTCGAAGTAAAGATTGTTTTTTGCCCCAATTATTCCATTCCTCTACTGGCAGTACACCAAAATCTCTTAATATAGGATAAAGAGCAGCAGTTGCGTGACCTTTGCTTATTAAAACTTTATCTAAAAAACTTTTATTTTTTTCATCAAATCTTACAAATCCACCGTGGTATAATCCTACAACAATTTCCATCATTGAAAAAATTGATCCAGGATGTCCTTGTTTAATTGTTAAAAGCTTTTCAAATAAATCACTTCTATATTTTTTGGCTAAATTTTCTAGATCATTTATTTTTTTCATTGTGTATGCCCTAATATTTTTCTTTTTAAATTTACTTTTGTCATATCTTTTATATTGTCTATAGCTTTTTTGCCAAACTTTCTTTGAATTTTATCTAAAAAAGGTTTGTATTTATGATAATTGATAAAGGATTTATCTCTGTATTCTAAAATTTCCTCAGGTTTTAGAGAGTCTGTGGGCAAGGGTTGGGTTTCATAGGAATGGAATGAATAACCTTCATAACTTTCTGGTAATTTTATTTTTTTTTCTACAGCATTTTTATAAAGCTGACTTCCTGGCAAAGCCATTGCTGCATAAGTGTTCCAGCCCGATGTGCAAAGTTCAAGACTCAGATCAAAAGTTTTTTTCATTGATTCTTTTGTATCACCTGGCAAGCCAAAAATATAATTAGCCATAACATCAATATCAGCTTCATGAACTTTTTTAATAACTTCCTTTACGTCAACATCTTCGAATTTACCTTTCGCAACTTCAAGTCTGACAGACTTTTCTCCACTTTCAATTCCTAAACATAACCATTTGATTCCAGCTTTTCTCACTAGTTTAAGAATTTCTGGTCGCTTAACTGTGTCAATACGGCTGTAACTCCACATTCTAAGTTTATCATTCTTATTTCTTTCAGCTAATTTTTCACATAACGGAACGTAGTATTTTGGATTTAATAAAAACATTTCATCTACAATCCTGATAGTTTGAACTCCCATCTCTATTAATTTATCAAACTCTTTAATAATAAATTCGGGAGACCAAAACCTCATAGAACTATATTTCCCAGCTACACCTATCTCTTCAACGTCATTTCGATTTATTAAATTTATCATACAAAAATCACATTTAAAAACGCAGCCCAAGCTTGTTTGCAAACTTGCATACGGAGATCTTTTTTCGAAATCATATTCTGCATGCCACATTGGTGATCTATATAAGTCTAATGGTCTTTTTTTAAATGGAAGCAAATCCCATGCATAACCCGGTAAGTCTATATCCATTTTTTCTGTTGGAACAACTTTTTCAGGTAAATTAATTTTAATTTCATTGCCATCTCTATAAGCAATACCTTTAACATCTTTTAAATTATTTGGGGAAAATTCATCTAGATTAAGTAAATTTCTAAGTGCGTACACTCCTTCATTTGTAAAAACAATATCGATACTTTTTTCTTTATTTAATGTCTCTATAGGCAGGGCTTGAACATGTGAACCAATAAAAGCTATTTTTACATCCTTTTTATTAATTTTTAAAAAATTAGATATATCTACGGCACCCCTCATGTTTGTTGTTCCAGCATTAACATTTTGTCCGTAAACAACTAAACAAATAATTTTAGGATTTAATTCATTAATTCTATTTAAAACTTCTTTGTTGGATAAATTTTCAGCATTAGCATCAATTATATTAACCTTATATCCTTTGGATCTGCACGACTGAGCTAATAGTAAAGCCCACGTTGGAGGTTCGATAGCAGCATAATCTGTAGCAAGTTTTTGGTATGATTTTTTTGCGCTCGAAGCAATTAAAAAGCAAATATCTAAAACAGATGATTTATTTTTTTTAACAATCATTTTTTTGACTTAACAGTATAAACAAACGAGTACCATAAAATATTTATTATTGACTCAAATAAAATTAAAAATTTAAATATTAATTTAGTTTTTCTTATTATCATAAATACATGGCGAAGTTGAAATATTGTTTTATGCAAATTAATTAAACTTATATTCCTTAAAATTATATGTTTTGCAGCAATCCTTAGGTACCAATATGGTATTTGACGTAGTGTAATTTTTTTATGATTGCTATTTTCTATGGCATCAAAAATAGGATGAAAATTTTTTTTATCTTCATATAATTCTTTCGATCTAGATACGAACTGATTAGTATATTTTGATAAAATTTGTTCATCACTTAGCATTTTTTTTAAAATAGTTACACACTCCTCCTTTGTATAAAAAGATGGTAACTGTTGATTGTTGAAAAAAAGTTCTTGGCCTGGAGAATATTCAGAAACACAAGCAGCTCCATTCAATCCCGCCATTATAATTCTTCCTTTAAAATGATAGTTATAATTAAATATACTCTCTGATGTAAAACTTTTTACTGATTTTGATCTAGATTTAGATAGATTTAAAACAATTTTTGATTTTGAAATTAGTTTGAAAAGCTCCTTTTCATCTAATCCAAAATCGCCTTCTTCATGTCCTACATTCTTTAAACTAATACCTTGTTCAGAAATGTATTTGAGAATTTCTTTTCTATCTTCTGAAAGAGCACCAAAAAAAAGGACATCTATATCTTTTGAATTGCTATTTTCATTTATTTTGCCTGGCTCAAAAGAAATAAAATAACTTTCATAACCTTTTTCTTTATATTTAAGGACCGATAAAGGACATGCGCTTAAAACTAGATCACAGGCACTAGCTGTTATTGAATTCATTTCATGTAAATCAAAATCATCACCTGTAATAAGTATTTTTTTTTTACAAATAATTTTTTCAATAAAGAAAAAGTTTGTAAATTTAAAATAGTCAACATCAAACACTGTTATATCTATTTTTTTTTTATCTATTACTTTGTTAATTTCACTAATTACATTTTCAAAATTTTTATCTTTAAAATCGCTGAGATATAAATAGTCTGTTTCGTAAAAATTAGAAAATTTGCTTATTATAGCAGGATTCCAATTGCCTCTTGGATATTTAAAAATTATTAAAACTTTTTTATTCATTTCTTAATATAAACGAACCTTTTTTTAGAGATAAAATATAATTTTGTTTAAAAAAAGATTTAGCTAAAAAATCTATATTTAACTAGACAATAAATTGCCCTGAATCCATCTTTTAACCCAATTTTTTTTCCTTCCTGGTATGTCCTGCCGTTATAAGAAATTCCTACCTCAAAAAATCTTAATTTCTTTTTTCCTAACTTTACTGTTATTTCTGGCTCAAAACCAAATCGATTTTCCTCGATCTGTATATCTTCCAAAACTTTTTTCTTAAATACTTTATAACCAGTTTCCATATCTGTAAGATTCATATCAACTAATATATTTGTAAAAGTTGTTAAGATTGCATTAGCCACTCTGTTCCAAAAATACAAAACTCTATGTGCATCAGCTCCTCCTAAGAATCTAGATCCATAGACTACATCGGCTTTACCTTCTGCAATAGGTTTAATTAATCTTGGGTAATCTTTCGGACTATATTCTAGATCTGCGTCTTGTATAATTATGATGTCTCCCTCAACGTGTTTAATAGCAGATCTAATTGCAGCACCTTTGCCTTTATTATTTTCGTGAAAAACTAAGTTATTAACTTTACCGTCTTCTTTTAATTTTTTAAGCTTATCTACTGTTCCGTCTGTTGATCCGTCATCAACAATTATTATTTGTTTGTCGCTAATTTCTTGTAAATTTATTTCAGAAATTACCTTCTCAATATATTTGCTCTCATTAAAACAGGGTATAATTATTGTTATTTTCATATATTAAATTTCACTTCCTTATTTTTATTAGTTAAATTATATAATCCAAAAAAAGCTAATGTAAAACTTAAAGTTTTTATTACTCTAGCTGCTGTAGAATTTAACTGAAAGTAAAAATCAAGCGGTGTAGAAAGAAAAATAATGAATAAAATCAAAAGGTAAAAAACTACCAGCGTAAAAACAAATGAAAAAAGGCTTTTGTTCTTATTTATCCAAAAACTTAGAAAAAAGAAGAATGATGCATACAAAAATTTTTCATTTAAAAGTAAAAAATATGCGATTTGTTTGTAGTTCTCTAAATCATCCAGTCTAGGCATTAAATTTGCAAACATATTTGTATTAACATAATCGTTATCCAATCCTTTCGTTAAACAAAAAATTTTCCAAAAAATAATCGGTAAAAATGATATGGAGAGATAAATTATTTTAAAAATATTATTTTTTAATTCATTTTTATACAATGTTATAATTAATGTTGTAAAAAATAGTATAAATAATAATGCGATACCTTCGTTTTTGATGAGTGTTAGCGATACAAAAAAGGAAAATGCAATAAAATAAAATATTTTTTTTCTTTTATATAATGATTATTAGATACAACTAACAAATACATTAAAAAAGAAGATATGCCAAAATACACTGCTACAAGTCCATCTGCCCAACCATTAAATAAGAATTTTCCAATAATAAAAAGCACGATTGATAAAAAAATTAAATATTCTGCTCCTTTTAAAAAAACATGAATAATAATTAAGGGTGGCAAAAACATTAATGTAAAAGCAAGTTTTGGAAAAACCTCATTCCAATGACCTATTGTTTTTGCTAAAGAAGATGCTAATGCAGGTACTAATGAAGGGTAAGCATTATGGCTAAACGAAGCGTAATTATCTACTACAGAAAAAATTGAATTATCATAAAATATTCTTTTGGCATGAAAAAGCCATATACTTCTTGCGTCCCATTCAAAGACTGGAGTGCCGAGAGAAATTAAAATAACTAATAAAAAAAATATTTTTAAATATAAATTTTCCTGTAATTTATAAAAATAAAATGCAATTATAGTGGTTAAGATCAATATAAAATTGATTTTTATTACCGTTTCTGAAAAATTTAAAATTATTAAAAAATAATTATTAAATATTAAAAGACTTAAAGTTAATGTAATTTTTTCTTGAAAATAATCTTTAAGCATATTAACACTTGGTTAATTTTAAATATTTGCCAGTTTCAACGATTTTGCAGTCAGGGTTAATATTTTCCTCTATTGAAAAAAAAATATTTTTTGAATCACTTTCCAGTCTTATTGGATAATTAAATTCAATACTTCTTTGATAGAAATAAGTATCTTTTCTTAATTTTTCACTTAAATAAAAATCTGATAAAAGATTTTTGTTAATTATTATTTTAACTTCAGCAACTTCTCTTGAAACAGCTTGTTTTAAACCAGCATCTGCATTGAAAGAATTGATAAATACTTCATTTACAAATCCACTTCTGTAATAAAAAATATAAAAAATTTGTAAAAAACAAATTATTATAAATATAATTGATAACTTTTTAGATCTTTCGTTAATCATGAATAAACAAAAATATACTTTTAAATTTTACTTAAGGCAAAAAAAATTGATGTGCTCAATTTTTCTTCTGCTACTGTATTATAATTATACTAGATACTGCTAAAGTCGTTAAAGCTGTTGCAGCGATAATAAAAGTTTTTCTTTTTTCTTTTTTCTTCTCTACTTCTACTTTTTTAATTAAATCTAGAACGTTGATTTTAGATCCAACTTGTATTTTATCACTATTTTCGTTTTTATATTTAAAATATTGAAATTTATTCACTTATCCCTCTCCAATATCCATTAAACCAAAAATACAACCTAAAGTAAACATACTAATTATTGATCTATTATTAGATAATATTTAAATTTTTATGAAAAAATTTTGTATCCCATTCTCAAAGCTACAAAAATTACAAGTGATGCAGTAAGAATAACTAAAATTCTTGTAGGAAGAATTTTTAAATTTAAAAAATTTCCAATTTGTCCGCCTATCAATACGGCTGCAAGTAAATACCAATAATTTATTATTTCTTCTAGAACAGCGTTTTTTGTTAATTGGCCAATTATTCCTGAAATAGAATTAATTAAAATAAATAAAGAAGCGCTTGTGACTATATGTTTTGGCCGACCAGCTTTAATTAAAAATAGTATTGGACTCAAAAAAATTCCTCCACCAATTCCAACTACTCCTGAGATAAAACCTAAACAGGCTCCAATGAAAATTGAAATTATTTTTGGTATTTCTTTATAGCTTCTTTCTCTATCATCGTATGATCGAAAGTTAAAAAATAATAAAGTTCCTGCAATTGCTAAAATAAGAAATAATAAAATTTCAAATATCTTTTTTTCTATTGGCAAAGAACCGCCAATATAAGCGAACGGAATTGATCCAATTAAATAAGGAAATAAAAGTCTAAAATTTAAATTTCCTGCTCTAATATAATTAAAACAATTTCCTGAAACGACAATTATATTGCAACATAAAGCTATAACTGGAAATATAAAATAAGGCGTTCCCCATATAAGCAAAAGAGCTAAATAAGTTGATCCTCCGCCAAACCCAACGCTAGAATATACTATAGCTGTGGCTAAAAATAATATTGCTAGTAACATAATTGTTATTTATCTTATTACATCTGTATGCAAGTCAACATAGCATTATTAACCGTTACTGACACTAGAACTATAGATAACGATAAATCTGGTGGAATTTTAGTAAAAAAAATTAAAGAACAAAATCATAATTTGATAGATAGAAAGATAGTAAAAGACGAAAAAATAAAAATAAAAGAAATACTATCCAATTGGATTAAAAAAGATGATTTAGATGTCATTATCACGACTGGAGGAACAGGATTAACAGGAAGAGACATTACTCCGGAAGCAATAAAAGAAATTTGTGATAAAGAAATTCCTGGATTTGGAGAATTGTTTAGAGAATTAAGTTATAAAACAGTTGGTACTTCAGCTATGCAATCAAGAGCCTGTGCTGTATTAGCTAATGGAAAATATATTTTTGCACTTCCGGGATCATCTGGTGGTGTGACTGACGCTTGGGACGGTATATTAAAATATCAATTAGATATAAATCATAAACCTTGTAACTTTGTAGAATTATTTCCGAGATTAAAAGAAAAATAGTTAAATGAAAATAAACGCTGTACGAGCCATGATTATTGTTTCTCTTGCTATAATATGTTTTTATGTTATTGGGTTATTTTTGCCAATAATATTTTCTTCCTAATCTAAGATGAAAGTTATTTTTCTTTTTGGAATTTATTCTTCCATTCTTCATATGGCATTCCATAAACATGTTTCCGTGCATCAGGATCTGAAATATTGATCCCCTTTTTTTGTGCTTCTTCCCGATACCATTTAGATAAACAATTTCTACAAAAGCCAGCTAAATTCATTAAATCAATATTTTGAACGTCTTTTCTTTCTCGTAAGTGTTGTATCAATCTTTCGAAAGCAGCTGATTGCAATTCTTTTTTTGTAGTGTCGTCCATAATATAATTTATTATATACTATTTTTTTAAATATGAAAATTAATGGAACTTATAAGCTAAATGTTAAAAAGGAAACAGTCTGGAAAGCTTTAAATGATGTAAATATTTTAAAACAGTGTGTACCAGGTTGTGAATCTTTTACTAAAGAAAATGATAGTACTTTTAATGTTGTAGCCACTAATCAAATTGGTCCTATGAATGCTAC
>MDTE01092929.1_pt1 | contig 10900 bp, 8 predicted proteins | sample 811231 | NCBI WGS metagenome assembly MDTE01 (sample SAMN05326651, study PRJNA326480) | marine metagenome | isolation source: seawater | place: Indian Ocean: Red Sea | collected 2010 | reverse complement strand
TTAGTAGAAGCGAATTTCCTATCGGTGACTGCTACACGCCCAAAATCCTCGGATGTCGCTCCAGACAAATGCATGTAACGGGTGGCAAACATCGCAACCCAACTAGCGGGAGTCAGGAGACCGAAAGGTGAGGTCCACCCAAAAGTGACATCAAATGCTTCAGCACCACCATGTCTATCCTGAACACCACTCCCGAATCTGTGCCAAGAGCGTTCATTGAAGGCTCTGTAACACAATACGTACTTCGCTGACCCTGAAAAAATTGCTGAAGCTGCTTGACCAATAGTTCCACATGCCGCACCTCCACCATGTGGAATCATGCTGAAGTGACTCAATGAGGGTATTCGTAAATTTCGTGCAACCTCTATTTCAAAATTTTGTTCAGCACTAAACGTTACGATTCCATCTACGTGTGCAGCTGGAACTCCAGCATCTTCTAAGGCTGCTTCACATGCCTCTACAGCTAGTTCCATTGGGGTGCGCCCTGAGTCTTTTGAAAATTCGGTAGCGCCGATCCCTACAATTGCTGTTTGGTAAGAGAAATTAGAATTCATACAAACTCTTTTTCATTTTTTGCTAGAGAAATTTTTGCGGTTCCCGAGACATGTGTTCCTCTGTCATTTGCTCCAAGAAAGGAAATATTCAAAAATGTGTGCTTGTTGTCGTCAGAGATTTCTTCGACTGAACCTGAGAGAGTCATAGTGTCACCAGGGTGATTGGGGGCACCAAGGCGCAACTCGATGGAAGTCCATTCAATCTCCGGTCCAACCCAGTCATTAATCCAACGGCTAACGATTCCGGCTGAAGTTAGAATGTTCATGAAAATGTCACGCATTCCCTTCGACTGAGCTGCTTTAGGGTCATGGTGAACGTCTTGGTAATCACGTGTTGCTATAGCTGTAGAAACTATTAGAAGAGTGGTTATAGGAATTCCACAAGCTGGGAGCTTGTCACCGACCTGTATCTTGTTGATATCAAGTATGTGATTGCGTTTTTCAGTTGTTTCTCTTCCGGAGGGTTGAGTACTCGTAACAACTTCTTTTTCTTTTGATGCGGATCCGTCGCTACTAGATGAGACTGGCTTAAATTGATGCAAGGTGAATTCATCAGCAACTTCCAACCAGTGCACTTCTACAGGCAAATCGATTTCAAGTTCTTCTGGTGAAATGTCAGTAATGTTCGAAACTATGCGGACACCTTCTTCTAATTCAATTAAACCCACCAATAGCGGGTAATCGAACGCAGGAGCTTGCGGGTAATGTGCAACAGCCCAACTGTGAATTTTTCCCTTACCGGAAGCAACAACGCTATCTAACGAAACAGAACCACATGCAAGGCAACGAACAGCAGGTGGATGCTGAAGATTTTTGCATTTGACACAAGATTGGATTCTAAGCTCTTTATTATTGCAAGCATTCCAGAACCAGTCGGTTGAAATGTTCGAAGAGGGCTTCGGTCTCGGTGGTTTTTCAGATTGTCTGCCCTTCTTTCCCGTATTTGGTCGGAATTTAAGTACCCGGAATTCCATTGAACCAACCTGTTCCCCAGAGGCATCCGAATAAATTGTTTCAGTGGTAACAAAATGACCGGTTCCGATAGCTGTCGTCTTTTCTTCTGAAACATCTAATAGTTTCTGCGTACCAGAAATCAAATCACCGGGTTTGATAGCTTTGTCATACTTGTAAGTAGCGTTAGTCGCCACTACACCAGAGAAACCTGCTTCATCAAGAAGTTGGTACACACCTGCACTAGGTGAGTCCTCAGTACTTCTTTGAGGTTGACTCCCTAGATGAAGACCAGACATTGTCCAAACTTGAAGCATTGCTGGAGGGGCAATTATTCCATTGTGTTTCGAGTCATTAGCAAAATCGGGATTTAGATAAACTGGGTTACTCTCAGACATGGCATCACACCAAGAACGGATCACGGGTTCGCTCACATGATCGCGTGCCACTTCAGTTTTACCTGCAGAACCGATTTGTGATCTAAGTGAATCTAAAAAATCGTTTTTTTCAATATCAGACTTTGGTTCTTCACTTGTTTGAGAAGGATTTTGCTTCAATTTTTACCCCTTCAAGCGATCATACTCATATTACTTTTGGTTAGCTCAAGCAGTAATTACCTAATTTGGCATTGAGGACACCATGTAGTGGAACGTTGACCTATTACACGATTTTTTAGTGTAGATGAGCAGATTCTACACGGCTTCCCTTGTCTGCCATAGCAATCCAGATTGTGCTGATTTTCACCTGTTAGTCCGTCAGGCGTTCTGTAGTCACGTAAAGTAGTACCGCCGTTGTTAATTGCCTCAGACAAAACTTTTCTGATGGATAAAAGTAAAATTTCTGAACGTTTTCTTCCAATTCGTCTAACAGTCGGGTTCACTTTCGCCCTCCAAAGTGATTCGTCAACATAGATATTTCCAAGCCCAGCCACCACTTTCTGCGAAAGAAGTTTCGTTTTCAACTGACTTTTGGAAGATGACAAAGATTTATAGAAACTATCTGCAGTTAAATCAGGGTCAAAAGGTTCAGGCCCTATGTTATTTAGAGTTGGAAGGGACCTGTAGTTTCCTGGATCTACAAAAGCTATTCTTCCAAAACGTCGCACATCTCTAAAGATTAAGATCAGACCGTTATTTAGTTCCCATTCAGCTCTGACATAGGGGTCTTCTAATTTTTCTTTCGTTACAGCGATGCTTCCAGCCATTCCGAGGTGAATGATGAGTTCTTTAAGCATTTTTCTGCCACTTTGTTGTTTTTCTACAGCTATTATCAAATATTTTCCTCGACGATTAACAGCTTTTACACGACACCCAGAAGCTAGCTCTCCTTGTTTGAATTTATATGAAGGAAAAGAATGACCATTTAAAAAGGTTTTTCCCAATATAAGAGGTTCTAATTGCCGGCGTATCGATTCCACTTCAGGTAGTTCAGGCACCTGTAAACGATACCTGTTTCAGCGATTTACAACTTTTTTACCGCGAACTGGTCTAGATTTTCTATGTGGTCTCAATCGCGATAGTTAATCAGAAAGGTGGAGTAGGGAAAACTAGTGTCACTTTGGGGCTAGCTTCTTCCGCTGCCAGAAGAGGTTTGGAAACTTTGATAGTTGATTTAGATCCTCAGGGGAATGCGACCACTGGACTGGGAGTTTTCGAACCCCTAAAAGGAGTAATAAATGTTCTAGAGGAAGAGACTGTCGGTGGGATTTCTGAGGTTTCAGAAAAAGCTAAATGGCCATCAAGCTGCGGACAGATACCTTATGTAGCTGCCTCGACTCCTAACCTTTCAGTTTGTGAGCCACGTCTCGCTACAGATCCTTTGGGTGCTCAGAACAGGCTGTCACTTTCTTTTGAAAGCGCAAACTGGCCTCTAGTGATAGTTGATTGTCCACCTTCGCTAGGTCTGTTAACGATTAACGCATTATTTGCAGTTGATTTAACGCTTGTAGTAACAGAACCAGGGGCATGGTCGGTAGATGGTGTAGCACGGATGATCCAAACAATAGAAAAAGTTAAAACTCGGAGGGTGGACTCAAAGCCGGAAATTGCTGGCATAGCGGTAAATCGTCTTGGAAGAACTAGAGATGACAGTTATTGGAACGCAAAACTCGAAGAAGCTTATTCCAGTTACCAACTTCCGAAAGTCCATTTACGAACAGCTGTAGCAGAAGCTTCTGCTCAGTCACTGCCAATACATGGCTTAGGTAATCGCTCAGGTGCGGCAGAAGCTGCAGCAGAATTCGATCAACTTTTGACTCTCCTGTTAGAAGATGAGTATTCTGAGAGCAATTCAGATGAGGAGGAGCATTCAGATGGCTACTTATGATCCTGAAGCTGTACGTTCTCGTCCAGCTGCACCTAAGGTAAGCCCTTTAGATGATTTACTTGACGGGGCAAATAGTCAAACAAACGGCAACGATTCAAGATCGACCGATGAATTGATTGAGGATGTTCATGAAGAAGGAGATTCCAAAGTTACCCAAAATCAGGAATTTCTTTCAAATGATGAAAATTATCGACCTTTTGAAGTCCCACCCGTTGAAAGTGTGGATGAGGGTGCGGATAGAGCAAATAGACTAGGGGCACTAATAGCCACAGTGGCTTTATTTTGTTTAGCTATTTTTTGGCGGAAACGAAAAAAATCCAGTCTTTAGATTCCAAGTAATGAACGGGCTGGAGCGTCGGGTTTTAGTCTTCCTGAATCGGCCCGTTTTCTTACATAGTTGATTCCATCTGGGCAATTCTCAATGAATGAACACCAGCCACAAAGGGGACCAGTTGCAGTTTCGAATTCTTCACTGTCTAAGTTGTTCTTAAGTTTGTTCCAAGTGTCGGACAGATCTGTTATTGCTTTTGTCATTAAATCTTCAGAAACATCAGTTTCGACAATTTGTGGATCTATTTCCCGATTCCCAAGATACATAAGTCGGGCTTTAGATGGTTGTTCACCTGTTTTCTCACTTACAGCAGCAGAATATAAAAGTACTTGGTCAAGGTTCTCATGACGAACTTTCCCAGTTTTGTAGTCAACCACCACTAGACCATCTTCGTCTCTATCTATTCGGTCAACGATTCCGAAAAAAGGAACTCCTAAAAGTGAAGTCGACAATCTTTGTTCGGTCGCTTCGATTTCAACTTGCGAAGGGTTTTCTAATCTCCATAGACCTTTGATTGCGTCCCATGCTTTCCAACGGAAATTGCGTTTAGAGTCTTCATCAAGTTCAAGCTTTTTGAAGTCTTTTCTTTCAGCAAATTCTGACCAATTATTACGAGCAATTTCGTTGGCTTTTTGTTCTGTTCGTAAAGCGGGTTCTTCTTTACATAGCTGTTCAAGCACATCATGGGCGAACGTACCTACAAGAGCCGCCTCACCAGTAGGGTCAGGCAACTTGTCTATGTATTTGTATTTCCAACGTCGCGGACATTGTTTGTAAACGGAAGCTGAGGAGTAGGAAAAAGAACGAGGAACCTTAAACATTAGAAATCTAGAACCGATTGGTCCAGTAGGTTGCTATTCGCAACTAAATAATCTCGACGTTTTCCGACATCCGAACCCATTAAAGTGTCGAACATTTTTGCTGCTTTTTTCGCCGCAGCGACATCAGCCATTTCCATCTTACGTAAAATGCGTGTTTTAGGGTTTAGAGCACATTCAGCGAGTTCATCTACATTCATCTCTCCTAATCCTTTGAAACGATTCCATGTAATGTTTTCAGCTTTTCGACCACTTTTCGTTAACTTAGCTGTAATTGCATCTCTTTCTTTTTCAGAAAAGGCTCTGTGGATTGTGTCTCCTATTCTTGTTGAAAACAGTGGAGGTTGAGCAGCAAATACACGTCCCTCTTCAAGCATGGGGCGCATATATTTGTGCATGAGTGTCAATAGAAGGCAACGGATGTGGCTTCCATCTACGTCAGCATCGCAGAGAATAATAATCCTCCCATATCTTGCTGCTTCAATTTCGAAATCATCACCAGATCCTGCACCAACCGCTGTAAATAGTGCTTGAGCCTCCGAGTTGTCAAGAACTTGTTTAAGGGAAGATTTTTCAGCGTTAACAACCTTTCCTCGCAGAGGGAGAATGGCCATGTTTTCTGCGTTCCTACCAGCTTTTGCAGGTCCGGCTGCAGAGTCTCCTTCGACAATTATCAATTCAGAGTCAGGTCCATGGACCCTGCAGTCAGCCAGCTTTTCAGGCATGCCTGTTGACCCCATACTTGCAGCGCGCCTTTTAGTTTCAAGCAACTGTTTTGAGCTAACTCTGTTAATAATGGCGTTAGCCATTTTTTCTCTGAGCAGATTAATGTGTTTTTTAGGTCCCGAACCATTGAACCAATCTGTTAATCCCTGTTTGACGATGTCATAGACTATTTTTTCAATCGCTGGTGTTCCAAGCTCTTGCTTTGTTTGACCTCTGAATTGAGGTTCAGGAAAAATTACTTTTATTGCTGCTACTAATCCTTCTTGCACGTCCTCTTTAGTCGCACGGTTTTTGTTTTCTTTTGCAAGTTTTGCTAGCTTGCGAGTTTCTTTTAACAGAATGTCATTAGTGGCACGTGTCAGGGCTCTGTCAAAACCCGTTATGTGAGTTCCACCTTGGGTGGTCGGAATCGTATTAACGAAAGACTGGATGGTGCTATCAAAGCCATTTACCCACCGAGCAGCTATTTCTACCTTGCACTCTCTTTCAACATCTTGCATTTTCCCATCAACTGGTACTTTTTCGACAAAAGACTCAAAACCTGAAAGTGTTATCACCTCAGTTACATTTTCACCTATGGAAAGATGATTGACTAAGTCTGCGAGCCCACCTCTTGATACGAAGTCAAAAGGTTTCGATGAATTGCCACTTCTCTTATCAGTAGCTGTAGCTTTTAATCCCGGCACGAGAAAACAAGAACGGGTTAAACGGTCACAAATTTCTTCGAAGTCTATTTGAGCCTCATTATCAAAAATATCTTGATCAGGCCAAAAGCGTATACGCGTCCCTGATTTAGTAGGGCTTATCTTTTTTATCTTTTGGACTTGATGTCCTGGTTTGAAAGAAGAGCCGTTAAAAGTTCCGGCGACTCTTGCTTTAAAACCGAGTTCATGTGTATTACCTTCACGATCGACTTGTGCGATTAGTTTTGACGATAAAGCGTTCACCACCGATGCACCGACTCCGTGCAATCCTCCGGACGCTCCGTATGCGCCGCCACCAAATTTTCCTCCTGCGTGCAATTCGGTCAAAACAACTTCCAAAGCCGAGACTTTTTTACCAGAATGTATATCCACTGGTATTCCACGACCGTTATCAGATATCTCAACGGACCCATCACGATGGAGAAGAACATCAAGACGACTTGCAAAGCCTGCGGCGGCCTCATCAACGGCATTGTCTATTAATTCCCAGACTAAATGCATCAACCCTTGACTTCCGGTTCCACCTATGTACATGCCCGGTCTTTTTCTGACTGCCTCAAGACCTTCTAAAGTTTGAATGGCGTCAGCATCGTAACCGTTTAGGTCAGTTTTTTTCTTTTTTGAAGAAACTGCTTTTTTGGTTGGAGACTTAGTATTTGAAGGTTTCTTTTTTGTTTTTGCTGATGCAGTCATTTAGCTTTCACCATCTACTTATTCCTAGAAAAAGAATTTGCCTGTCTGTTTTAGTACTTACGAGATCTCTGTTGCTCGACTCAAGAAGAAAGGGTACGGGGTTAGGATCAGCTTTTTTGGGATCGTTATCTGTTGCCATCACCGCTAGAAGGTTTGTTAACGATCCGATTTTGGCAACCGTCACTTTAGAATCCTCAGGGACTTTAGTTACCCTTATCCCTACTCCATTACGACCTCGTGATTCGAATTCAGATAGTGGAGTTACTTTGGCTGTTTGGTTATTTAAAACTGTTGTAAGTAAGTCATCTCCAAGTATCGTTCCTGCAGCCACTACAGCAGATCCATTTTTCAATTTCATTCCAGCTATACCTGCAGCACCTCGACCCTGAATACTCACCGCAGAAACTGGCATGCGGAGAAACTGACCGTCAGATGTACTTATTCCGAAATCTGTTTTACTTGGCGAACAAAATGCGCTTACAACACGGTCACCTGGTTTAAGTTTTATAACAGTTTTAGCATTCTGAGTCTTTTGGACCTCTTCAGTTTCGAGACGTTTAACTACACCTGTTTCCGTCACCAGCACGAGATGTTCTTTAGTTTTGCTCAAAATTGTATGAATAGCTTCACCCTTGTTCGTACCAAACAGTTGAGAGGCACTACCACCCCGTGTTCTCCCATCTGCTTCCACTAGCTCAGCTGCAAGTATATGGAGAGCTCTGCCTTCAGAAGTAATAGCAGTAACTGTTGAAGTTGTGCTCGTAAGTACCGAAGCGGTGATGATGTCGTGTCTGCCGGGGTTTGCTTTTTTGGCACCATCTACTCCTAATCTTCCTATCTGACCGGAAGATGAGAGGGTTACAACACAAGGTTCATCTTCTATATCCTCAGCAACTTCTGTCGTTTCAAACACGGGCAGGTCATCTGAACTGACTATTTCAGTACGACGCTCTCGACCAAATTCCTTTACGACTTCATTCAACTCTTTTATCACGAGTGTTTTTTGGCGAGTGTCTGATTTTAGAAGTGCATTGAAACCTGCGATTGCTTTCTTGAGTTCAGCTTGCTCTTCTTCAAGTTTCCTTTTTTCAAGTGCTGTAAGCCGTTTTAAAGGCATATCCAATATGTGATCAGTCTGGATTTGCGTTAATTTAAATTTTTTCATCAAAGCGCTTCGGGCTTCAGCGGTATCTTCAGATTTCCTAATTATCGATACAACTTCATCAATTGAATCAAGAGCAATCAGCAGCCCTTTTACAATGTTCAGACGTGCTTTAGCTTGAGTGAGTCTGTACTTTGTCCTTCTGACGACAATCTGCAATCGGTGCTTGATGTAATGATCACATAGGTCGTAAATCCCGAGGGTTTTAGGTTCACCATCTACTAGAACTACGTTATTTATGCTGAAAGTTTCTTCAAGAGGGGTCAGTTTATAAAGATCGGCAAGGACAGCTTGTGGGTTATGTCCAGGCTTTACAGTAATTTGTATTTTCAGGCCTGACTCTCGATCAGACAAGTTCTTGAAATCCATTATTCCGTTCAATTTGCTTGCTTCATTAAGCTCTTTGAGTTTGCTTATAATTCTTTCAGGTCCTACTAGGTATGGCAGTTCTGTAATAACGACCGCTTGTCGGTTTTTTCCAGAGGGTTCAACGTGGGCTTTAGCTCGAATCCTTATGGTCCCTTTTCCTGTTTTGTATATTTCCTCTAAATTGTCATTAATTATTATTCCGCCACTTGGAAAATCAGGACCAGGTATGACTGCCATTATTTCTTTGATTGTCGGCTTCGGTCTTCTTTTTTTCATTATCAGAGAGATAGCAGCGGCAGCCTCAACAAGATTATGAGTTGGCATATTTGTGGCCATACCGACAGCGATACCTGAAGTGCCGTTAACTAAAAGATTGGGTAAAAGTGCGGGCAGGCATGAAGGTTCATCACTTTCTCCATCGTAGGTAGGACGAAAGTCAACTGTGTCTTCGTCAATTTCTCTTAGCATCTCCATCGCTGTTTCAGCGAGTCGACATTCCGTGTAACGGGCTGCAGCTGGCGGATCATCTAGTGATCCGAAGTTACCCTGCTTGTCGACTAAGGTCATTCCACGAGAGAAATCTTGTCCCATTCTCACGAGAGCGTCATAGATTGCTGCATCACCATGCGGGTGGTAGCGACCCATAGTGTCTCCTACGACACGAGCACTTTTACGGTGCGGGTTTTCTGGTCTGAGCCCCATTCGTAGCATTGCGTAGAGTATTCGGCGTTGAACTGGTTTTAAGCCGTCTTTAACATCAGGTATTGCTCTAGATGTGATAACAGAAAGTGAATAAGCGAGAAAGGATTCTTGCATTTCATCTTCGACAGGTATTCCAACGACTTCTTTAGCAAAATTTGTTTCGTCAGGTAGAAGTTTCTGTTGTTTATTCATAGTTGCTCCAAAGTTTTATAGATTAATGAATTTTGCAACGGGTGATTCCGTTGACTAGTTCATCCAAAGTGTCGAGAAGCTTGTCGCCTCCTACAGATATGAGGTCGTTTATCTGTTTTTCTGTCCAAGGTTTTTCAATTGATTCGACTGGAAGACCAGCTTTCTGCCAGGTGTCACCTAGATTTCTTATCGCTTGATCGACATCTGGGTCTCCGCAAGCGGCTAAAAGTTCACCAGCTGTTCTCGTGTCTAAAAGTGGGTCATTAGCAACATTTGAAGACAGAGTCGCTAGGCGCATATTTAAAGCTTCTTTTGCAATTTGAGCGTGATTCATCGGCACCTCAAAATTACCTTGCTATTTGAACTGGACAGTGGACCCTTTAGGGGTAAAAGCCTCAAATTTAGGGAATTTTAATTATTAAAGCTTTATTTTTTCGTTATTTGCTCAGACAGCAGCTTTTTTCACATTTCTCTAATTCAGAGCTGAAATCACCCAGACCGGCTTTAGCGAGCGTAGGTTCGCCTGTCCTTTCGCATAAAAGATCTCCTATCATGCTTACGAATCGGGGATCGTTATTTATAGTTTTCGCTCTGCTGAATGACATTCCTAATGCAGCGGCTTGATTTGCGGCTTCGTGATCGAGGTCCCACAGGATCTCAAAGTTTTCTACTGGAAAACCTATAGGCGAAACTGCTAGGGCTTTGACTCCGTCTGAAGCAAGTTCTTTTATTTTGTCGTTTATATCAGGTTCCAGCCAAGGAACAGAAGGGGATCCGCTTCTAGATTGCCAGACGACTTCTTTACGAAATAAATTTTCGGGATCTACTAAGTTAGCTACCAGTGAAGCTGATTCATTTATTTCAGCTTCATATTGGCATGCTTCAGCCATACTTGCCGGAAGGCTGTGAGCAGAAAAAAGTAAAGCTGTTTCTTCACCTGAAGGAAGTTCTTGAAGTGCTGCTCGCAGGCAGTCGGCAGCAGGTTCTATTAATCCTGGATGGTCATGATGACGTCTTATTTGGTCTATATGGGGTGCGTCGGCTCCTATTTTAGAACAAGCATCTTTTATGTTTTCTGTGTACTGTCTGCATGAGCTATAGGAACTATAAGGAGATGCAAGCCAAGTAAGGCATCTGGAAATCCCTTTTGTTCTCATTTCATTTACAGTTTCATCTATAAGGGGTTCTGCATTTCTGTGTCCGATGAAAATAGGGATTTCTATATTACGGTTGGCAAGTTCTATTTCAAGTTGTTGTTTCAAACTACGAATATTCGAATTCAGAGGGGAGATTCCACCTATTGTCTTGTAACGTTCGACTATTTCATTTAGACGATCAGGAGGGATATTTTTCCCTTCCGTAATTCTTTTCAG
>MDTE01024429.1_pt1 | contig 10902 bp, 18 predicted proteins | sample 811231 | NCBI WGS metagenome assembly MDTE01 (sample SAMN05326651, study PRJNA326480) | marine metagenome | isolation source: seawater | place: Indian Ocean: Red Sea | collected 2010 | reverse complement strand
CTCCTTATATAATTACTTATTCAAAAATTCACTCTTTTTCTTAATATACTGATTCATCATTTTGCTCTGAGATCTTCTTAACATAGGCAGTTTATTATTATAATCTCTATAAGGCAGTCCTGGTAAAAGTGTTTTAATACTGTATATTTCATGAGATGTAAATATACTTTCTAAACGTTCTGCATAGTAATCATCTAACTTTCTTGTAAGTTTCTCACCTTTTGTTCTATTAATCCATTCATTTTCCCAATTATCAGATTGGTATCCTATATTGTCCCAATCTATAGTTTTTTGTTCTAGTATCTTGTATCCAAACTTTGCAGGGTCTTTGTCTAATTCACTTTTGATTTCATCATTCTGTAAGTCACTGTAAAGTCGAAGGGTGGTAGCACCAGCACTTGTTAGCAACTGTTCGTCGACGATGGTTCTAGCATGTTTCCAAATGTCTTCTTCGTTGTCGCCTGTAAGTCCAACAATGAAATTGCCGTAAGTAAATGCTTCAGGGAATTCATTTTTTATCCTACGCAATATTTCAAAGTTTCTTTCTGGTTTACCACCCTTCTTGATTGTTTTTGTTACATTAGAGTTTAGACTTTCTATGCCATAAAAGTGTCCTCGTAGATTACATTCTTGCATTAGGTCTATTTGATGAGGTTTAGCACCCATGATGTCTAGTCTAACAAAACTCATTAAGTCTGGTTCAAATGTCAATGCTCTTTTGGCTTCGCCTAGCAATTTAAGTTTGTCATCAACTTCATTTATTGTATCGTCTGCTAAGAAGAAATTAGTTATACCTGCTACATCATATGCAGTTTGCATACTTTCTATTACTGTATCTAGATCATTTAACTTAGGATTTTTATTATTCCTATAATCATATCCGCAAAAAGAACAGTTAAACTTACAACCTAATGCAGTTTCTATAGTCATTAATTCTCTACTATCCCAGAAATCATTTTCTTGTATAATAGGAGCAACAGGTTCGTCTACAATCACACCTAGTGGATTTCTATAACCTGGAGGATTATTAAATATTTGAAATTTGCTTATGTCTTTGCCTTGTAAATAATCCAATAAGATATTTGTGCATCGACCAATAAGCATGATGTCTACCCAATTACTATCACCTTGCGGTTCTCTAAACCCACCAAGCATAACTTTTAATTGAGGTAATTCTTTTTTAAGATCTTCTGTAAGTTTTCTATAGTATTCTGTCCCACTTGCATCAATACTACCACTGTAACCTATAAGACATTCTTTGCTATCTGCAAAGAATCGCAGGATGCTTCTGATTAGCAATTCGCGAGGCCAGTCTAAGAAATAATCTATGTTAGTTGCATCGATGCCTAGTTCACGTGCTTTTTGAGTAACGTAATATGCACCTATGCCTCTACTATTATTCTTAATAGACCCACCACGGGTATGTCTGATATGTAGATCAGATAATACTAGAAACTTCATTTTTTCCCTGAAACATGCTATACACTATTTAGTTGCAGTTCGATCAGGGTAGCGGATAAGTTGATCTCAGGATCAGCACACAGACTGCTCTTAGCCATGCCATTCCTAATAATAACTACTGCTTGATCTTGTTGTAGGTCTGTTGTGCCCCACAAGTCTAAGTTCCTATACATAAATTTATAAACATCATCATACTCTTCAGGCCTTGCTTGACTACAAATAAGTGTTCTAGCACCTTTGTAATCACCTGACTTAAACATGTCTATTGCACTTAACATCCAATCACTTGTTGCACTATCTCCATCTTGTGGCTTTTGTAATATACCTTCTACCACATTTTGTTGCACAAGATTAATTGCTTTACGCAAGTCTGGATAGGTTGCTTGAACATAAGTATCTAATGTTTCACCATCCAGTTGCACATTTTCTTGAATACAGATAGTTGCAATTCTGGCTGTGAATTCATTTACGTCTAATTTTTCTATATGAAAGCCTTGGCATCTGCTATGCAATGCAGGAATAATTCTTTGTGCATAATTACAAGTTAATAAGAATCTACAACTTGTATGATACATTTCCATAACACCACGTAAGGCCGCTTGACCATTTGGAGTAATATAATCTGCCTCATCTAGCAATACATATTTCATATCACCAAAAGGCATTGTGCTACTAAAATTTGTTATCTTATTTCTAATTGTGTCAACATTGTTTTCGTTACTAGCATTTATTTCTAATACATCCATTGGGTCAACATTTAATTCTTGCAGTAAAACTTTTGCTAGTGTTGTTTTACCTGTTCCTGGGGCACCACTGAATAGCAAGTGTGGTAGTGCCCCATCTCCAAGCCAACCACTCACCTGTTGCTTTTGTTTATCATCTCTGAAAACATAAGTGTCAATGCTTGAAGGTCTATACTTTTCTGTCCAAAGTTCTTTCATATTTTATCCTAGTGTATTGTTTCATCTGTTGGAATTTCATCATCTTCATAGAAATATTTTTCTTCTACTTCTTGCATAATGATACCTACTTTTTCTAAATCTTTTTCTACTTCTTCTAAGTCACCTGAAGCCTTTGCTTCTGCTCTTATACCACCTAATGCAATAGCAAGTAAAGTTGATAGTATTTCTATTCTCGGTGCGTTAAATTGTTCTTGTGCATCTGTAATTGCATCTTGAACTTCTACAATAAATTCCTCTAATTGTTTGTCAGACATCATAGTATTATTATATAACCTTTAGTTTTAAAAGTCAAGTATGTATTTAAATAATTGTTCATTAAATTTGTAATGTATATTTCTATTGAAAATTAATTGTTTGTTCTGTTTTACTAAATCGCTTGTTTCTTTTGTAATTGTGTCTTCGAAATCTAAACAGTCTTTTATCAATGCTGTGGTTCTATCACTATCCAGATTATTATAATTACTGCCAGGAAACCAAAAACCGTATTCTTTTAATTTATTCAGCACACCTTTTCTTCCATTATAAAAAACAGGCATTCCATAAATTAAAGGTTTAAGTATTTTCTCAGAGCAATCTAATATTGGGTCGTCATCATTATAAGTATCGCTTATAATAACACCCATAGTTCTTTCTAACACAGACAAAGGAAGAGCCTCGTGTGGACCTCCTCTGTTGAAGTTAGAGTTCGGATCACTCCATTTTTGTTCCCATTCATTGTGAGATAACATTCTTGGTTCTGTTCCAAACAATTTCCAATATTCATGTTCAGGATCAAATGTTTCTAAGTATCCTTCTGTGCTGGGCACCATAAAAGTCCATTCACATTGTTTTAGTAATCCTTTGTGATGTGCTTTTACTAAAAAATCTAATCTATGTGTTCTACCTAATCTATTAGGAAAGAAGAACTTTTTGTAAGTGCTTTTACCTGGCCAAGTTAAAGACGGAATCTTATCTAAATGTATTTCATTTTTTCTTTCTAATATTTCTTGCATTACACCTGTAGCAAATAACCAAGTAGGAAATACTTTTTTAAACTTTGGGTCTTGTATTTCTCTGCCAATATCTAAACTTAATATAGCACAAATAAATCTTTCTGTTTCAAAGTTTATTTCTTTATTGGTTCTAGTTCTATAGTTGCCAGGAAATAAACTTTCGTTACTGTAATCAGCAAGTAGTATTACATTTGAATATGTGTCTTGTAACCAGTAAAGCAAATTATAATCAACTTGTTTAACGTAATTATAATTCATAGATACAACAAAAACATTAGTTGCATTAGGATCTACATCTTCTTTACAAAATTGATCTGTAAAATGCAAATCATAATCAAAAGGAAATTCAAAGCCATCATTAATTCTATCCTTTTGCATAAATTTAAAGAAGGATAAAGTTTTTGTAGACCAAAACTGCCCTTTTATAGTTTTGTTTTCAAATATAAATCTAACTTTTTTCACGATGCTTTTCATTTAATTGAATAGCATGTTCAAGTAGAGTAAGTTTTTTCTTATAGAGTTTTGAATAGTATAAGAATGCTTTGGTGTCTTTAGGAAAACAATGTCCACCATATCCAAACTTACCGTCTGGTCCAGGCACACTCATATGGCTTTCGCCTATACGAGGATCTCTGGTTAGCATGTCTGTGAACTGACTCCATTGCGGTGCCGCTCCAGACTTCTCAAACAATTCATACAGTTCATTAAAGAAAGTTACTTTAAGTGCTAGCCAACTGTTGATTGTGTATTTTATTAGACTTGCTGTGATTAGATCTGTTTTAAATGTTGGAACAGTTTTTACAGAACTGTGTCTAATATATGCTTTTTCTACTGCTTCGCAGTCTCTCCATTTACCTCCTAACACTTGCATATTAGGATTTATAAAGTCTTGCAAACTGTTTGCTTCAGTGAGAAACTCTGGATTATAAACTAACTTTAATTTGAAATCCTTTTTCATCTTGGTAAGATGGTCTGGCGTAATTGTGCTTTTAATTACTACAATGCCTTTGTATCTTCTATCATAAAGATCACTTAGCACTTGTCTTACTTCGCTTACATCTACATCGATGTGAGATTTTTGTTGTGGAGTAGGCACACAAACAAAAAGGAGTGGTGGATCATATTTGACAAGGTCGTCAATTGTGTTGTCGTTGAATAGTGGATCCACCACAAACTGTTGAACATCTCTGTTAAAGCCATTAGCAACGGCAGAGCCTACAAAGCCTTTGCCAATAATTCCTATTTTCATTCTGATATTTTTTTAATTGCTCGATCAAACTTTTGTTCTTCAAGCCATTCTTTTTCACCTGCATAACTAGGTGCCTTTTCAATCATTTCTTGTGCGGCGAATAGCACTTCGTATATCTTTTGCTTACAGCCCCAACCGTTAAAACCATCTATGTTTGGGTCGTGCATAACACCTTCCCATTGCCAAAGTTGTTCTTTAATTTTGCTTACGCCTGTTTTTTCTATGTAGGGCATGTTTAACTCCGTTTCGCCAGTTGGCCAGATCATTTGTTTTTGCCTGATTCTATTCCTATGCCTGACAACATCAGTATAATTGCTAATGTAAGCCACCATGGATTCAAATCTGCAAAAATTACTCCTGCCATTACAGTTATACCTGCAAGGCCTGGAGTGCTTAGACCTGTTCTATTATCTGGTAATTTCATATATTATACGCCGTATTTGGCGTTTCCTCTTAATGCAAAGTAAAGTCCACCTACATATAAACTAACATGTAAATAGTCTCTCCAAATTACGTCCCAAAAACTTGCAGGACTCATTAACCATATAACTCCTGTGACTACACAGGTCATTGTTATGGCACTAAATCTAGTAATTAAATCTCCTAAATTCCAAATGACAGTTTGATAAAATTTACTAAACCAATTGTTCCAAGGTATTACTCCTATCACACCGCCAACTAAAAGACCTATGGCACTTCCTATCTCACCAAATGTTACAAACCACCAAACAATATATGGTAGGTTCCACATCTCAGCCATTTGTCCATCAACAGGAAACTTGCTAAGTCCTTGTTGCAAGAACATAACTGACAGCGGTATCCTTAATAAGAATGTGGCGAGTGGTGCCGGTGCTTTTAATATGTCCATTTAATCTCTAGTTTTTTTCATTGCTGACACAGTAGAGTCAGTGATATTAAGATGCCCTTCTGGCTCTTCGTCACTAACTATCATACATGCTTTTGGCTCTACTTTCCAAACCTTTTGGTCTGGCTCGAGCCTTTCGTCGTTTGCTTTGAAACCTTCTGTCCATCTACCGTATTCAACATACACCCATTGTCCTTGTTTAAGCCAAGATATCTTAGGCCCAACTTCTAAAACTTGAAACCAACGAGGTGTGATGCCTTCTGATTTACCTATTGTGGATTTTATTATTAAACCTGATTCGGTTGTTTGATCGCCAAAGTCTCCGTTGATACAGAGAATATTGTCGTTAATCGCTCTTAGTTTCGCCATCCGGTGCTTCTTCCTGTGTGTAATATGGAACCATTTCTATGTCACCGTTTGGTAATTCAACTTCTTTATAGCCTAGGGGCTCATCTTCGTCAAAACTCTCACCTAGTGGTGCCTCTGGTTCTGGCTCTGGGTCAGGCTGAAGTTTTGCTTTTGCTTCTTCCTGTGCCTCTTGTGTTCTAATATTTTCTTTTTGTGTGTCTGCAGTTTTTACTTCTGCCGCTGGTGCACCTTTGCCTACTTCGCCTCCTAGTTCAGGAGAATCACCTTTTAGACTAACTTGCTCTTTGGATACTTCTTCAGTAGACGCATAATACTCTCTAACTCTTTCTTCGTTAGATTTAATTACTACGCCGCTATCTACGACATCGCCTCTTGAATTGACTGGCATGTTACCTAATGCTCTACTGTTGTCGCCTTTAGAGATAAGAGCATCAAAGTCTATAATTTGCCCGTTTCTTGTTTTCTTTTGCACCATTATTTTAAAAACTCTCTTATGTTTAAATTATATTTATGACTATTAACCTTGTGAACTCCTAATAAAAAGAGCACATAACTTGCAACACTACTGCCTCTACCAACACCCCAAACAAGGTTATGTTTTCGAAGAGTATCAACTATATATATCACTAATTGTAGCATAGGAAGTAGATTCCTGGCTTTGTATAATTCTAACTCCATTTCAACTCTCCCTATCTGGTCGGGATCACCTTGCTCAAGTTTATCATATACAAATTTTTCTACATCTAAGTCTTTGTAGTGTTGCGGTATGTTAAAGTCTTTGCTCCAGTTTGCCTTATTAGACAAAGAGGGCAGGTCTAATTCTTTGGCAAATTTATTGTATTGTTTTACGTCTTCAAAAGGCACATCAAATATGTTTTCACCTCTATACAGTAATTCAATACCTTGCTGTTCTGTTGCTAGACTATTATCCATACTATACATTATACTTCGAAATTGCTATTTGTCAACTCCCATGAGTATCCTTCTGCTATTCTTTCAGGACTTGATTTGTAAAAAACTTCTCTTTTGTATTTGATTTTGTCAACTAGTTCTTGTGGCATATTCCAATGATCATATGTCATGCCTTTTCCATTATGATCAAATGTATCTTGTGTGTAATCTGTTGCTAAAACTACAGGTATTGCTTTTTTAACAGCATATTCATTGATTACTTCTACCCATTGTTCTCTAGTTTTTAACGTGCAATGTGTTGATTCATCATGATGTATAAATCCTCTTGCTCCTCTTTTTGTAGATATAAACAAAAACATCCATTCGGAGCAGACTTCAAACAGATAATCTAATGTAGATTTTGTATCTGATTCTGGAATATGCTCTAGCACATCTACAGACACAACACCAGGCACACTTTCTATAGATGGAAATTCATCATAGGGCGGATGGCAAGGATCATAAAGAATAGGTTGTTCACTATTGGTTTCTTGAATTACTTGATGCATTTGGTTACCTTCTTTGTATGCAAATGCAGGACCGCAACCGTAATCTAACCATTGTGTTGGGCCAAAGTATTCTATCATAGAATACCACACAGTTGCCTTGTGCCACTCTAATAATGCTTTACCACTAAATGCATTTTCTTCCGCAAGTAATTTATTGCGTTCTATGTATTCAGCATGGTTTAAACTAAAGTTGGTTTCCATTTTGATTTTTTAAGTTTTCTAATTTCTTCTAGGTCAACAATCTCACCAGACTTGCGATCGCCTAATGTTTGCTCTACGTTTTTATCTATCTCTTCGAATACTAAAGTAGTAAGTCTATCAACTTGTTTGTCTTCTCTGTCTTTGATTACAATTTTTTGTTCTTCTGAATCCTTGCCTGTGTTATCAAATGTTGTTGAATCATATCTTTGCCACCATGGAAGTTCCCAAAAAGGAAATTCACCTATCCAACTATTATCTACCGGCAAGTCGTAATCTTCTTCTTCACTGTCATTTATGTAAGAGTAACCTAAGTTAGTTGCTTTATCCTTAAGTCCTATAAAATCAACATAGGTATTTTCATCTGTGATTACATTAAACTTACTATGTAAACACTCTATTAACATAGTTTCAGATATCATAGGAAGAACAACAAAGTTGTTATCGTAATCACAAAAATACTTTTCCATTAATTCAATTTGCTCAGGTGTGTAAACTATGCTTTCATTTATTATTTCATTAAGCATGTAACAAATTTTTTGAAAGCCTTTGTTTTGACTGACTGCACCTGAAGTTTGGCCCTTTTCACCTTCTGTGTGGATAGAAAATTCTACCTCATAATCTCTTTGTTCTAACATTCTTGCTTCATTATTAACAAATAATAATTTAACAGGAATCATTTTGTGTAATCTTATGCTTTTCATGATTTCTTTGGTTTACCTCTTAATGTTTTTGTATATGATTCAACTGTTAAATTCAAAAGTGCTTCAGGGGAGTAGTCTACTTCATTGTAAGTTCCTTCTACATTTCCAATTTCCATCATATTAGGTGACTTATCGTCTTTCATTCTTGCTATAGATATTTTATCTCTATAGGCCATTTCGGCAAGTTGTAACATATTTTTAAGTTGATTGAACATAGGATTACTTGGTTTAATTTTAAACAGTTGTTTGTTTATTCTCTGTATCTCCTCTATAAGAGAGTCTTCGTTAAGAGTTTGATACTTTTCCCAATTATCCATTATTGTCCCATTTTATTCTAAACATTGCCATATAATCAGGCTGTGCAAATCTTATCTCGCCTTGCCTTACTTGAAAGTCCCAAAATTCTCTAAGGCCAATATTTTTACATGTGTTTTTAATATTAAGTTCTATTCCTCTACTGGTTTCTCTGTAACGAATCTTCATTCTGTTTGCTCTCCACTCCATCCATTTATCAAAAAAGTATGCATTTCTTTGTGAGACTTCAGGGGTAAGAGTTCCGAATGCTTCTAGCATTTCTTCGTCTGGAAATAAATCCATGTAAGTGCTACTGCGTAGATTTGAGGTTGTCATAATATTCTAATGTGTATTGATTAATTTTAAGATATTGTCTGCGTTGTCTAAATATTATATCTGTAGGAAAGTTATCCACAGCGGGTATAACATTTTCTAAACTATGGCTTTCTTCATTACCCCATGCCTTAACATTGTATCCTTTTATCTTGTGTGCAAGTCTGCCAAAAGGTTCTAAGTTATCTTGTTCAACTTCTAAGAGTTTTACTTTCTTTAAGGAGTAAAGTGCAGTTGATCTAAAAACATCTTGTGTGTCTATGATAAATGATCTTATTCCGCTGTTATCAGAACTATCTATCATAACTGTAAATTTGCTTACTGCTGATGTAAGTCGAGTGTAGTTGCCTTGCTTTTCTTCACTACTAAAACCTAGTTGTTCAAATAGATTTTGAATACTGCCATCGACATTATTAATAATAATGCCTGTGGTTACCTCAAGTCCTGCAGAATTATGTGCAGGTCTATCGTTGATAACTTTATAATTATCTTCTACCTTTTGATTCATAATACTTTCGCTTACAAGGTAGATATTAAAGTTATGTAATTTGTTTTCGTGTTTATAAAAGCCTGTGTCTCTGTCAAATTCTGTGTTAGGAAGTGTAATATCTGTTAGAGAAGGTATCATAAAGCCTATACCTGTTGCTTTTAATTTGCAAGGTATATCTAAATTTTCTCTGATTAATAAAATACTTTTGTTTTGATTCCAAATAGATGCTCCGCTATCATTATGTCTGCTTCTCAATGTCCATCCAAGTTCTTCAAGTCGCTGGTAAAACTTAGCAGGTGATCCTAAATTTGGATTATAACTATATTCTAAAAAACTAAAGTTCGCTTTCATCATCCTCTACTGCTGTATCACATCCTCCACAACAATCTGGTGTTCCACATTTGTCATGTAACACACCGTCTTTGTCGTAACCATTTTCGTCTAACTGTTTAGGGTCAAAGGTTTTTGGTTTAACTTTTTTAACTTCGTCCATAATAGTCTCCTATACACTATTACTTATCTATTTTTAGTCTAAGATTAATAACATAACGAAGGCCTTTTAGCACAGGTTTTACTTCATGTTCCTCACTATATTCATATAAAACACCATCACCAGATTCTAATTCTATCAATTCATTATTTACAAATGGTGCTCCGCCTTTGAAATCTGTAGTAGGGTTCATTTGAATTATAAGACTTTTATTACTTTCACTTTGACCTTGTCTATATGAATCAACATGAGGTTGTATAAAGCAACCTCTATTGTATTTTAATATTCTTGCATAAACTAATTCGTGATCTACAATCTGGTTTTGAACTTCTTGCCAAACAAAATCGAACTCTTCATTGGTAAACTTTGCAAGTAAAAAATGTCCTATGGCCGATGGAGCATGTCTATCTACTTGCTCTCCATCTATTATTACTTGGTTAGGCAGACTTCTGAATAGTTCAAATGCTCTAGTGATTGCTTCACTAGAAAGCAGATTACGATAAATCTGCATTAGTCTCTCTGACTTATAATCTCATCTACAAGTCCAAAGTCTAAAGCCTCTTGGGCATTCATAAAGTTGTCTCTATCCATAGCAGATTCAAACTCTTCGAATGTTTTTCCTTTGGTATTATGCTTAACGTATGCTTCTGTAAGTTCTTGTTTAATTCTGATTATCTCATTTGCTCTGATTTGTATATCACTCGCTTGTCCACTTGCTCCGCCTAGTGGTTGATGTATCATATGTCTTGCTCCAGGTAACATAAATCGTTTGCCAGGTGCACCTGCATTTGCTAAGAAACTGCCCATACTGGCCGCCTGTCCCATAACAATAGTAGAAACATCTGGTTTGATGTATTGCATTGTGTCATACATTGCCATACCTGAAGTTACAACTCCGCCTGGAGAATTGATATAGAAATTAATATCTGCATCAGGATCTTCTGCTTCTAAGAAAAGTAATTGAGCACAGATACTATTTGATACTGCGTCATTAACTTCTCCGTTTAGAAACACAATTCTTTCTTTAAGCAGTCT
>MDTE01023278.1_pt1 | contig 10902 bp, 7 predicted proteins | sample 811231 | NCBI WGS metagenome assembly MDTE01 (sample SAMN05326651, study PRJNA326480) | marine metagenome | isolation source: seawater | place: Indian Ocean: Red Sea | collected 2010 | reverse complement strand
TTATTTATTTCTGGAAAAGAAGATCATATGTTTGTTAAAAAAGTAGAAAAGTTTGTTAGTGAAAATAAAAACTGTCTACTTGAAAAGATTAGTAAATGTGGTCACGTTGTGAATATTAACAAGCCATATATTTTTAATAAGTTATCTTTGAATTTCTTGATAGAGAATGATGAAAAATCAAAAAGCACTTCAGATTAAAAATATCAATCATTACATTGGAATTTTTCTTATTATTTTTCACCTTTTTGGTGTCTATTTTATTCGCTTCTCTCAGTATAGTGATTATGTAGTTAACTTAACATCCTTTAATTTAATAGCTTGTTTTTTAATCTTTTTTTTTCTTAATAAAAAGCTTTTATTGAACTTTTGGGCAATAATTATTATTGTTTTTGGAATGATCGTTGAAATTATTGGTGTTCAAACTAATCTGCTATTTGGAACGTATTCATATGGAGATATTCTTGGGCTTAAAGTTTTTGATGTTCCTTTAGCTATAGGCTTTAATTGGCTTGTTTTGAGTATTTGTTCCAGAGATTTTATATCAATATTTAATTTAAGTACAAATGCTAAAATTATATTTTCCGCTATCTTTTTAGTTTTAATAGATTTAATTATTGAACCAGTAGCTGTTTCTTTGGACTTTTGGCAATGGGAGGGTGGTGTAATTCCACTTTATAACTATTTATCATGGCTAGTGATTGCAATCGTAATTCAAATAGTACTATTTAAAGCTAAGATTGAAACAAATAGATTATTTAGCTTCTACTATTTATTTGTGCAGTTTATTTTTTTCTCATTATTATTGATTTTTCAATGAAATAAATATGAGCTTAATTGAAAATAATTTTCTTTACTTACTTGTCTTGATTCTGTCACTTTCTTTTCCTTTAATCAGATCTTTTGAACGGAAATTAAAATTTGCAAGTAACATAAAAGCTATTTTGATGTCATGTTTTATCATGATGATTATTTTTATTCCATGGGATATTTTATTTACCAAGATTAATGTATGGTCCTTTAACTCTAAATATATTACTGGATTAAAAATTTTCCTTTTGCCAATTGAGGAGTGGATGTTTTTTATAATTATTCCTTATTGTTGCTTGTTTATTCATGAATCTTTATTATTAATTAGAGGTAGTTCTCCAGTAAGAGAGAAAATATATTCTAATACCAGTGTTATTGTTGCTGTTACATTTTTAATAATTGCTATTACAAATAATGATAAGTTTTATACTTTATCCTCATTTGGGCTTGCATCAGTTTTGTTGTTTTTATTTTCATTTAAGAAATATAAATGGTTTTATAATTTTTTAAGAACTTATTTATTCAGCTTGATAGCACTTATATTAGTTAATGGTGTATTGACAGGTTCTTTTATAGAAAACGAAATTGTCAGCTATAACGAAAATCATTTTTTGGGATATAGAATCTTTACAATTCCTTTAGAGGATACCGTATATTGCTTTTCAATGCTATTTATAGTTATAGGATTTTATGAGAAATTAAAAAACTAGAACTGATTATTATCACCATCATTTTCAACATCATCGTTTCTTATTTTCGACGATTTGCTTCTAGTTTTGAAATTTAATTTTCCAAATGTATAATTAAAACTTATTCCTATTGATCTAAATGGGACCAACGATTCACTATATTGGTAAAAATTATCTCCTCTAGCCTCATTACTAAAAACCTTATTTCCATTTTTTAAAAATGGATCAATCAATTTTATTCCTAAAGACCCCCTTTTATTTTTAAAGTCTTTTTTAATTCCAAAACTCATCATTCCAAAACTCGTAGAAGACCCCTGAATAGTCTGATTTGGTGATCTCATGAAACCAAACCCTTCAAATTTCCAATTATTTAATATTTTTAAAGTAATTCCAAAATTATAATTATACAAAATAGCAGTTCTTCTTTCTCTTGCAAAATCTTCGTCTTCCGCATTATAAGAGTAAAGATTTAACCCTCCTCTTAATGTTAACTTTTCAAACCTTAAACTTCCATAATAATTGATACCATAGATTAAAACACTTCCAATATTTTGGTATTCTGTGAAAGTCGTATCATTTCTAATACTTAGTATTGACTCTATCAAATCAGTACTGTTCTTAATGTAAGCGAAATAACTGCCTTGATATTTTCTTCCAAATGAATTATAACCTAGTTCAATTTGACTTGTGTTTGATGGTGTTAAATCTGGATTTCCAATAGTTAAATTTTTATTGTCTTTATATTCTGTATTTGGATTTACAAATCTACTACTTGGTCTAGAAATCCTATTGTTTAAGCTAAGCTTAATACTTTTTCCAACTCCAAAGCTTTTTGAAATTGTTAAGTTAGGTAGTAAATTGTTATAGTTATTTTCAAAAGAATCATATGACTCATTAAGCCAAGACCCTTTAATATTTGTATTTTCTAATCTTATTCCAGCTAATAATGAATAATCATTTGTCAAATCAATTATTCCAGATGCATAAGTAGAAGAAACTAATTGATCATAATCGAACCTTTCTCTTTCAAAAATTAGTGATTTATTGATCACATCATCAGTTTCATACTCCATATTTTGATTTCTAAAAATAATTTTTCCGCCAACTTCGAGTTTATGATTTTTAATTGGCTGAACATAATCAATTTGAAAAGTATTTTCAATATTTACCTCTTCATTAATATTTCTTATTGTAGAAGTGTCATTAAAATAAAATTCATCAATTTTTGATGTGTTATCTTTTAATCTAGCACCAATTTGAAAAGAGATATTCAATTCTTTGTCTTCTTCATCAAAAAGTAATGTATAATCAGTATTCCATTCTAATTTATTGTTGTAGTTATTATTATCTACAATGGTTTGGTAAGAATATGATGTGTCAATTCCTTCATACTTAAGTGTTGTAGAGTTTTCAGATGGATTTGTTCTACCCCCGAAACTAAAATCAGAAGATATAGAGTTGTATGCATTAATATTGTAGAATAAACCTATACCTGTGTTGTAACCAATCCACTGACTTTCACTAACTCCATCATTTGTTAAAGTATTTGTATCACCAATAGCTAACCAGTCCTGTCTTAGATAATTAGTTACACCTTGTCTTGGCCAACTGTACCAAACATTACCTCTAGCAGAAAAACTAAACCTATCTTTACCAACATTTAAATTAGCAGAATTTTTATTATTTCTATTGCCAAATGATCCATTTACAGACGCTTTATATCCGTCTATTATTTTTCTCTTAGTTACTATATTGACAATTCCAGCATCTCCTTCACCGTCATATTTAGCGCCTGGACTAGTTATTACTTCTATGCTTTTAATTTGATCAGCTGGAATCATACTGAGAGCTGAGTTCATATCTCCACTTAAAAAAGTTGAAGTTTTACCATTTAACAAAAATTTTATATTGCTAGACCCTCTAAGTTCAACATTACCATCTAAATCAACGCTCAACAAAGGGGCTTTTCTAAGAACATCAACGGCATCATCTGATCCCTGAGTATCATTCTCTACATTATAAACTATCTTATCTATCTTAGATTCATAAATAGGTTTATCCTCAGTAATTGTAACTTCAGAGAGCACCTCAGAATTAACTTTTAATTTTCTATCATCTACTTTAATATCTGGTTTTCTCTTTGTAAGTTCAACCTCAATTGAATCATTAAAAAAACCTATGTAGCTAAAAATAAGTAAGTACTTGCCAGTACGAACCTGTGAAAAATTATACTTTCCTTTTGAGTCTGTAATTGTTCCCTCAATTACTTTACCCCATCTCTTGTTAATCAATGTAACTGATGCAAATTCTAATGGAAGATTGTCTTCAGAAAGAACTTTACCATTAATTTTTCCTTTAAAATAATTTGTTTGTTTTTTGGCACCATAGTTTCCAAATCCTTTCTTTCCGCCTCTTTGTGCAAAGGACATACTTGGAACAATTATAATTAGAAGTAGTAAGATTTTTAAATTTTTCATTGCCGAGTAAAATTATAATTGGCAATTAGTACTACCAAAAAGAGATCTATCTTTTATCAACTCAGAGACTCCTTTTGGAACCATATGTTCCCATTCACCATCTTTACAATCTTTTATCATCTTTAAAACTTGTCTGGAAAATATTTTTAAAACATCCTTACTGTGATTGATATCAATGATTCTTTTATTATTATTCATGTAATCATAAAGAGATTTTACTCTTGGATGTACTGGAATATTTGTAGAGTTTAATAATGTTTGATCTTTAATGAAAGGGTATAAATATATTTTAACATCTCTTGTAAATATGATTCCAAATGCCTCTAGGATACCACCATTTAAATTTCGATAATATTTTTCTTCAAACATTTCAATTAAATTATCAGCACCAATTATAATACCCATTCTTTTATTTGAGAATACTGAAAGGTACTCTATGAGCTTATAATATTTTTGGAAATTTGAAATCATAACTGTATAGCCTAGAGAGCATAATATCTCAACTCTGTCCAAAAAATCACTTTCATCTACTTCTCCTTCAGCACGTAAGTTACTAAGTGTAATTTCAAAAAGGATTTGAATGTTTTCCTTTTTAACTTTTTTGTCCTCTATGAATTTTTCAATACCGTTTTTAAGCATATCGATATTGACTTTAGTGACAGGTCTGAAACTTCCTCTTAAAGTCAGAATATTCTTTTTTCTTAAAATATCTGAAGGATGTTTATTTTCTTTTTTAGTATTAAATGTTACTGCATCAGTGTAACCCTCTTTTACTAGTACCATACTTAGCAATCTATTATCTTCATTTTCAAAATCAGGGCCAACAACTTCAATCATATCGATTTCGACATTATTTCTAGAGAGATTATGATATATTTCGTTTAAAATATTTTTTGCTGATTGGTTGTTAAAAAAGCATGCATGAATAAGATTGGTACCAATAATACCTAAAGTTTCTTGTTGTAATTTTGAATCCTGATCATTTAATCTTACATGGAAAATAAAATCATTGGGTTTTGTATTGCTATATTTTTGAAATCTTATTCCTATCCATCCATGTCCCTTTTTCTTTTTTTTAAAATCTATGGTTGTAACAGTATCAGCAAAAGCAAAAAACTTTGTGTTTGGATGATCTTCCGTTCTAAGTCTTTCTTCAATGAGTGAGTACTCATGATTTAGCATATTTATAAGTCTATTTTTAGAAACAAATCTACCATCATCTTCCTTACCATAAATTGCGTTTGAAAAATCTCTATCATAAGCTGACATTGTTTTAGCGATGGTTGTTGAAGCTGATCCAACTCTAAAAAATTGTCGTGCAACTTCTTGTCCTGCTCCAATTTCAACAAAAGAGCCGTAGATTTCTTTATCAAGATTGATTCTAAGAGCTTTTTGAGCAGGACTTAAAATAATATTATCCTTATTCATTGCGCTGCAAATTTATATCATTAATTTAAATTTGTAGATATTTAATTTATAATTATTGATACAACTCATTTAATGGAAATAATTTTTTTAGGTACCGGGACCTCACAAGGAGTTCCTGTAATAGCTTGTGATTGTGAGGTATGTAAATCTAAAGATCCAAAAGATAATCGATTAAGATCTTCAATAATTATAAAAACCTCAAATAATACAATTCTTATTGACTCCGGACCTGATTTTAGACAACAAATGTTAAGAGAAAACATAAAAGATATTGATGCCATTATGTATACTCATTCTCATAAAGATCATATTGCTGGACTTGATGATGTCAGAGCATTTAATTTTAAATGGAAAAAAGATATGCAATTATATTGTACTAAAGAAGTTGAAGATGCTTTAAAAAGAGAGTATCACTATATTTTTAGAGAAAATAAATACCCTGGAGTTCCAAATGTAAATGTAAATCTAATTAAAAATGAAAAGTTTAGTATAGGTAAAGATTTAATTTTACCAATTGAAGGGTTACATTATAAAATGCCTGTTTTTGGCTATAGAGTCAAAAATTTCGCTTATTTGACTGATATTAGTTACATATCAAAAATGGAATTAAATAAATTAAAAAATCTTGAAGTGCTAGTTTTAGATTGTCTCAGAAAAGAACCTCATTTGTCTCATTTAAATTTAGAACAGGCAATTGATATTGTTAGTCAACTTAAACCAAAAAAATCATATTTTATTCACATAAGCCATTTAATGGGTTTACATTCAAAAGTTAGCACGCAATTGCCTAAAAATATTAATTTGTCATATGATGGCTTAAGATTGAATATTTGAAAAATGTTTGTTAGTTTTGTATACTGTCTTTATTTATGAAAAATTTCTTTCTTATTTCCTTCCTTTTTTTATTTGTAGATGTTTACACATGTAATCATGACAATTTCCTAGATGAAAATGAGGTTCGTTATTTTGAGGTAGATGATATAAACGAGTACAGTCAAAATGTTTTAAGGTCATCAATTCATTGGAAAAATTTTCTTGAAGCTAATCCTAACTGGTTTGTTGTTTTTGATGAATTAACTAAGCTTCCAAACAAAGCTTTTGGAGATCCTTTTAGCTTAAATACAAATGATCCAATAAAGATGCTTGATGTTTTTTCTAATGATTTTTTAGCAGCATATTTTAGTAGTAATTTAGATTTGAGATTAGATAAAGATATAAGTACTAAAAAATATAGAAACATTATATTCAAACAATATTTTAATAACTTGGAGGTTTTAAATTCTAATTTAAGATTAAAAATCAATTCTGACAACAAATTATGCGGTTTTAATCTTAATTTTCATAACGATATAGACATAAGTACTAATGCCTTAATCTCAAAAGAGGATGCCATCGCCTCAGCTACATCTGGAGTTATAAGAACTATGAGTAAAATTAAATTTGACAATAATTTAAAAATTTTACCTATTCCTAATGACGGAAAATACCAATTTGAATTAATATACTCAGTAGAATTTGAAACTAGAATTTCAATAGGACCAGCTAGATATTTGTGTTATGTAAGTGCAACAACAGGAGAGTTATTAATGAGAAAGAACCAGATTTTATACGAAGCTCCTGCTCCAATTACACATGTTGAAGGAGAATTATATACTACCCATCCCTATAATCCGTCCTCTGTTGAAGATCTTGTCAATTTAAAGATTGAAAACAATAATAATGGTTCGATTTATTATACTGACAATAATGGAAACGTTAACATAAATGCAAATGTGGGTACTTCGCTCAATTTTAAATTAGAAGGTCTTTATGCTAAAGTTCAAACCAATAATATTGTTCCTTCTTTTAATCAATCTTTAGCAAATAATTCTAATGTTTTATTTGATAACAGTAATTCAACTATTCAAGAAAGAACAGCATATCGTGCGGTAAATGTGATTCACGATCACTTAAAATCAGTTTTTCCAACTTTCACAGCTCTTGATATTCCGCTAGAGACTAATATCGATGAGGCAGGATCATGTAATGCTTTTTACAATGGAAATTCAATTAATTTTTATGCTGATGGATTATCTGCAAATGGAACTGATTATTGTGAAGCAACTGGAAATATTGCTGATGTTGTATATCATGAGTATGGTCATGCAATTAATGGTAACAGATACAATAGTGGTTCAGGTATGTGGAATGGAGCATTGAATGAGGGGTATGCTGATATTTGGGCATACACTATAACATTAGATCCAATTTTGGGGACAGGCTTTTATCAAAATAATCCTTCTGGATATGTTAGAAGATTTGATATTAATAAAAAAGTATATCCTCAAGATTTAGTTGGAGAGGTTCATGCAGATGGAGAAATTATAGCAGGAGCATTTTGGGATCTCTATTTAAACTTGAACAATAATATGCAGCAAGTTATTGATCTATTTAAAGAAACTTTTGATAGTGGAATTGATGGGCCAAACGGAAATGAGGGATCTATTTACACAGATATATTGATCGAAGTTTTGTATGCAGATGACAATGATGGTAATCTTTCCAACGGAACACCAAATGATTTAGCTATCATTCAAGCTTTTGCATTACACGGGATAACATTAATCTCCAATGCAAATATTACACATAATCCAGTTTCATCAGCTAACAACAATCAAAGTATTGGAATTCAAGCAAATATACAGTTATCTTACCCATGGGCATTAGGAAATGTAAACTGTTATTACAGAATTAATTCTGATACATTATGGACGATATCTAATATGACTTCAACTGGTAATATTTATAGTACTTCAATACCATCACAGCCCGCTGGTACAATAATAGCTTATTATCTATCAATGGAAGATATTTATGGTATGGAATCTGGGATAACCCCAATGAAATCGAATTACACTCCTTTCAAATATGCAAATCTTCCATTTTTTATTTTAGTTGGATATGAACTTGTTGAAGAAGAAGATTTTGATTTTAATTTAGGGTTCTGGCAGACTAGTGATCCTCTAGATAATGCAACAACAGGTAGGTGGGAGTTAGGTATTCCACTCGGATCATATTCTGACCCTAATGATCCAAATACAATTGTTCAAACTGATGAACAGCACACTCCAGGAGGTATAAATTGTGCATTTACTGGTAATGCATCTTCAACTCAAGCTAACATTGGTGAAAACGATATTGACAATGGTCATACCACACTATATTCACCTTATTATGATATGACTGATTATAATGATCCTGCTTTTACATATTGGCGTTGGTATACTAACAATACAGGTGCTGAACCTAATGCCGATTGGTGGCAAGTAAAGATTACTGAAGATGGAATTAATTGGATTCCAATTGAAAACACAATAACATCAGATATTAGTTGGAGAAGATTTGCTTTTCGAGCAAAAGATTATGTTAATTTATCAAGTACAAACGTCCAGCTAAAGTTTGTTGCTTCTGATAGTGCAAATGGAGCATTAAGTTCAGGTAGTTTAGTTGAAGCTGCAATTGATGATTTATATCTCTGGGATTCAAGTAACCCAACAAACACAGATAATTTCAAAATCAATAAAAAGAAAATCATTAGAACAACTGATTTATTAGGTAAAGAAGTTGATGCTACTAGAGTAAGTTCAGAAACAGTATTGCTTTACATTTTTTCTGATGGTACTGTAAAAAAGATAATTAAAAATATCCAAAATTATTAACACAAACTTAATTTTGAATTATTGTATACAGCAAGAGGCTTTCCAATTAGTGTTTCATTAACAAAAGGAGTGTTTTTTGAAAGTGACTTTATGCAATTTTCATCAAATTTCCACTCGAGTGAAGGATTGAAAATTGTTACATTTGCCTTTTCGCCGACTTTAATATCAGGACACTCAATATTTAAGATTTTTCTAGGATTTATAGATATTTTTTCAATTATACTTTGTAAATCGAGATCATTTCTTAAGTTTTTTATTAGTAAACCAAAAAAAGATTCTAGACCTATTATTCCACTTTCAGCAATATCAAATTCAATTTTTTTATTTTCAATTTCTACGGGTGTATGATCAGAAGAGATTATATCAATTGTAGAATCTTTAAGTCCCTTTATTATTTCTTTAATGTCATCATTTGCTCTAAGAGGGGGTGATAACTTATATCGAGTATCAAAATCACCAACCTTTTTCTCATCAAAAATGGCATTGTATATTGAAATATCACAGGTTATATTATTGTTAATCTTTTTTTGCTTACGTATTAGCTTTACAGATTCTTTAGTAGAAATATAAGATAAATGAATTCTACTATTTGAATAATTATTTACTTCAATATCTCTAAATGTAGTGATGTACTCTGAAATGTTTGGAATACCTCTCAAACCTAATCTTGTACTAAGTTTTCCCTCATTAATTAAACCATGATTTTTTAAATTAATATCACTTGGATGGTGCAAAATAAGAACATTCAAATCTTTAGCATATTCAAGCGAAATGTTGAGAAGTTTGCTATTTTTCAATGGTTTTTTATCATCAGTAAAAGACTTACAGCCAGATAATGAAATATCATACATTTCAACAATCTCACTACCCTCGCAGTTTTTTGTTAGATTAGATGATGGAAAAATATCAACTAAAGAATTTTTAGACTTATTTTTGATATAATCAATCATACTTTTATTATCAATCTTGGGTAGTGTGTTTGGCATTAAATTAACTCCAGTAAATCCCCCTTTAATGGAGGATTGAATACCAGTGTTTATTGTATCTCTATTTTCAAATCCAGGATCACAAAAGTTAACATGAAAATCAAACCAACCAGGTGAAATATGAGAGTTTTTAAATTCTAAGATTTTAGTTTTAGAATTCAATTTATCAATATTTATGTTTTTGTCAATTTTGACGATTATTCCGTCAATAATTAAAATATCTTGAATTGAGTTGTTGTAAACACTTCTACTATCAATAATTTTTGTATTCTTAATTAATGTGTTCATTTTCAATTATCTTAATTGTCAAAATTTCTAATAAGAAGAATAATAAAGCAAATATTAAACAAATTTTCCAGTATTCTTTATCAGAATTATTAAATTCTATTTTTTCTTTAGAACTATAATCCATTAATTTAATGTTTTTGGATTTTCTTGTTTTTATTAAACTTTTAAGATTTTGAATTGAATTGGGGTAAAATTTTGATTCTTTTCTATTATAATTAAATGATATTTTTGATGATGAATTATCTTCTAAGTTTAATAAATAGTTACCTGCCTCAATTACATTTGTAGTTGGTATTATAGTATATTTTCCGTATTGTTTTTTTGAAATTAATTTTATTTCTGAGTTTTCATTTTCAATACTTATAGGTTTTGACCCTATGCTTTCATTTAATAAGTAATACTTATTGTTTAAATTGTAATAAGATTTATGAGAAAAATTATTACATATATTGTATAGAATTGGTGCAAATAAATTACTTGAAAAAAAAGAATTTTGATTTAGCCCTGATGTTATTATAAAAAAATTGCC
>MDTE01117856.1_pt1 | contig 10903 bp, 11 predicted proteins | sample 811231 | NCBI WGS metagenome assembly MDTE01 (sample SAMN05326651, study PRJNA326480) | marine metagenome | isolation source: seawater | place: Indian Ocean: Red Sea | collected 2010 | reverse complement strand
TAGGATTCGATCAGCGGGCGATCTGGTTCGCCGTTGTGGCGACCGGCGCCGCGGCGGCGGTATCGGGTCTGCTCCCCGTGCTCCGAGGCGGGCGCACCGAACCTGCCGTCAGTCTGCGGGGCGCCACGCGGACGGCGACCGGCAAACAGCATGTGCTGCGTGACGCCCTGGTCGTGGCGCAGGTCGCGCTGGCCCTCGTCCTCGTCTGTGGCTCCGGGCTGCTGGTGCGGAGCGTCGTCGCCCTCCAGAACGCCGACTCCGGTTTCGACGCCGACGGGGTCGTGGTGGCGCCGATCTTTCTCGATGCCCAGGCCTATCCGAGTGGCGAGGCGTCGCGTATCTACTACGACACGCTGTTCGAGACGCTCCGGGCCCTGCCGGGCGTGGCCGCGGTTGGCGGCGCGACCACGTTGCCCACCAGCCCGCTCGGGCCGGACTTCGACCGGCCGGTCTGGCCCGATGGCGGGCGTCAGGAGGACGCCATCCCGGCCGCGGTGCGGATGCTGACCCCTGGCCATCTCGACGCGATGGGGATGCGATTGACCGAGGGGCGGGGTTTCGATGGCCGCGACCACCCGGAGGCACCGCCGGTCGTCATGGTCAGCGCTCGCCTGGCGTCACAGCTGTGGCCCGGCCAGCCCGCCGCCGGCCAGCAGGTCCGGATCGACTACAGCACACGCGGCGTCGGGGCCTTCGAGGTCGTGGGCGTGGTCGACGACGTGCGGTTTCGTGGGCCGCGCAGCGAGCCCCGGGCCGAGATCTACATTCCACACGCGCAGAACTCGTATCTCATCATGCACGTCGCGGTACGCGGCGATGGCGACCCGCGGGCGCTCATCCCCGGGGTCCAGGCCGCCCTCCGCGAGGTGGATCCGCTCAAGCCGGCCTACGGCATCCAGCTGCTGTCCGAGCTCGTCGCCGCCACGACCGTTCGCGACCGGCAGGCGATGTTCACGCTGCTGGCGTTTGCCGCGGCCACGGTGTTCCTGGCGATGCTCGGGGTCGACGGCGTGCTCTCCGCCCGGGTTCGCGAGCGCCGGCGGGAGATCGGGATCCGGATGGCGCTCGGTGCCGATCGCAGACAGCTGCTGAGCTGGGTCGCCGCGAGCGGCGCCCGGCTGCTGCTGCTCGGCTCGGTGCTGGGACTGGTAGCGGCCCTGCTGCTCTCAGGGCTGATGTCGGGGTTGCTCTACGGCGTCACCCCCACCGACCCGGTCACGCTGGTGGCAACCCTCGTGGTGCTGTTCGCCATCGGCGTCGCGGCGATGGCGCTCCCGTCCTGGCGGGCCACTCGTGTCGATCCGGTCCGGGTGCTTCGAAGCGACCCATAACCCGTCCCAAAGCCCAAAGCCGGAAGAGCCTCTTACGGCGTCACGCAGGCGAAGTTCTCCGCCTCGTCGATGCTGCCCGATCCGTCGTAGCGCGCCACCTGCGGATACGGACAGAGCGGACGGGTCCGGACCACCTGTCCGTCTTCGACCCGACTCGCCGGCACCTGCTCGGGCGCGACTCCGCCCTCCACCCAGTTGATCAACGGGGTCATCAGGTCGAACCGGTCGGTCCCGGGACCACCGCGACAGTGGAACATGCCGGGCACCATGAACAGCCGGTAGAAGTCGGCCGTCTCGTCGGTGCCCATCGTCTCCTGGACCTCCTCGTAGTAGTTCACCGTCATCATCGGGTTGAGCGCGGTGTCGGCCCAGCCGAAGTGCGACAGCATCTTCCCTCCGCTGGCCGCGAACCGGGACAGGTCCGGGTCCATCGCATCCAGCAGTGGCCTGATCGTGACTCGCGCCGGGTCGGTGTCGAAGTCGAAGGTGCGCCAGTCGAAGTCCGGTTCGTCCGGGGTGAAGGCCAGATACTTGAAGAACGTGTCCGAGAAGCGTTCGCTGATGGTGAGACCCTGATCGGTGATGATCCAGCCCCACCAGCCGTCTCGCTCGGCTCCGAGCGGCTGTCCGGGAAACAGCTGGCGCTGGTTGCCGACCGGCCCGCCGTAGATCGCGACCAGCGTCTCGATCTCGCCGTCGGTGAAGCAACCTTCCGTCGAATCATCCCGGCACCGAGGCAGATGCTCGCGGGGGTCGAAGTCACAGTGACGCGGGTCGTCGATCAGCCCGTCCTCGAGACCGTCGGCCGGATCGCACCGGGCGTAGACCGCCTCGCCCACGAGCGCCACCTTGGCCTCGCTCAGGGGTGCCCGGGCCAGCGCCTGGTTGTTCCAGACATACGCCATCTGCGTATCGGTGAAGTTCTGCACCGGTGCGCCGGCCACGATCCCGTCGAAGTCGTCCGGGAACCGCTGCGCCGACATCAGCCCCTGCCGACCGCCGGTCGAGCAGCCGTCCCAGTAGGAGTGGTGGGGAGCCGTGCCGTAGTAGTGACGGGCGACCGCCTTGGCCGTGGTGGCGGTCAGGTGCACGGCGCGGAACGCATAGTCGATCTCCTTGGCAACGTTGTCGTGCGCGAAGGTGGCGAGCGGCTCCACACGGGCGTCGTGTCCGGTGTCGGTGGAGGTCGCGACGAAGCCGTTCGCGACGGCGCGCATCGCCGTGCGCAGGGTGGGTTCAGCGTCCGGCGCGTTACCAGCGAAGCCGCCGTTGCCTTGCATGTAGAGGCGCCCGTTCCACCCGGTGGGAAGGTGCACTCCGAACCGGATCTCGGGAAGGACGAGGCCGTAGACGCGGCAGTGCTCCCCCACGTCGCCCTCCGCCGCAACCAGCGTCGCCGAGATGACGGCGATGTCGTGATCGGTCAGCTCGACCAGGGATGCACACGACACCGCCGGGCGGGTCGTGGCCCGGGCATAGTCGATGGTCGACGAGTTGGCGGCCAGAAAGCTCGAGCCGTTCTGCGCCTGACCCGTGGCGGCCAGTGTTGCCGTGACCACCCAGACAGTGACCCAGCCGAGCCGCTGTGCGATTGTCATCCCTTGCCTCTCCTCGCGGTCGGGTCCAGGAGGCGAGTGTACCGCAGCGTTCGGGCACCCTCGTCAGAGATAGAGCGTACCGTCGGCGGCCAGCACCGCGGCCCCCCCCGACCCGCACCGCCCGCACGGTCTCCGCCTCGACCGCGAGCGAGACATGCAGCCGGCTCGGTCGACCCATCGCTACGCCTTGCAGGGCCACGAGCTCCGCCGCGCCGTCGGGGGCGACCGCGCGGTGGTGGACGAGATACACCCCGAGCGGTCCGGCGGCGCCACCGGTCGCGGGATCCTCGGGGACACCGAGAGCCGGAGCGAACATGCGGCAGTAGATCTGAGCATCGTCGTGTCCTGGCTCCAGGGAGAACACCAGCACCGGCATATCGCCGTCCACCGCGTGACCCGAGAGCGACCGAGACAGTGCGGTGAGGTCGAGCTCTGCGTCGTCCACGGCGGATCTGGTCGCCAGTGGCACCAGCAGGAACGGGACTCCGGCCGAGGCCACTTGTATCGGTAGGGTCGGGCTGAGGCGGTCCCGATGGTCGGGTGCCCGGCCATCGGGAGCTCGCGCCGCGGCGTGAAGATCCGGACGCGGGCGCTGGTGTCCGGGTGGTCCGGAGGCAACACGAAGGTGGTCTCGGGGAACGCCATCTCGGCGGACACCTGTTGCATCACACGGGGAGGGATGTCGGCGGCGTCCGGGAAGACGGCAAGCGGGTTGCCGGCGAGAGCGCGGCGGGTGAACACGTCGACGTGAAGGTAACGCAGCGGCGGCATCTCTCGATGCTATGCCGCAACATCGGGCCCGGGAGCGCCGTTGGTCACACGTGACTTTTTCGTGAGATCTGGAGAGGATCTGGACATGAGCGAACGTTCGACCCCGCGGGTGTTCCCCGTGGTGCGGTATGAGGATGCGCCCGCCGCGTTCGAGTGGCTGTCGCAGGCCTTCGGCTTCGAGAAGCAGATGATCGTCCCTGGACCCAAGGGCACCATTTCCCACGCCCAGCTGCGTTACGGGGCCTCCGTGGTCATGATCGGGACCGCCCAGGAGGACGAGCTGCAGTTGCGCAGTCCGAAGACCATGGGTGGTGTCACCCAGGCCCTCTATGTGCATGTGGATGACGTCGACGCCCACCACGACCAGGCTGTCGCGGCCGGCGCGGAGATCATCGTCGGGCTCGAGGACACGCCCTACGGCTCGAAGGAGTACGCGGCCCGCGACATCGAAGGGCACGTCTGGAGCTTTGGCAACTACGCCCCGGAAATCGGCTAGCTCAGCGCACCTGTAGCGCCTGGTCGAGCTCGACCGTGACGTTGCCGAAGCGCATGTCTCCCACCAGCACCCGATAGCCCTCGGACGTCGGCTCGACCTGATACACCGGGAGCCGACTCCAGGTGGCAAGGCCTCGCACCGCGGGGGAGGCCAGCGCGGCGGTCGCGGCCGGATGGTCGTCTCCGATCGCGACCTCTGGCCCCAGGGGCGTGATGCCCTCGCCCCAGACGAACGACATCCGATGATAGTGCCGATCGTCGGCCATGATCACCGACTTGGCGAGCGGGTTCCCGGGCGCCGGGCTCATCATGATGCGGCGCGGCTCGATCTCCCGGTCCCGGGCCCAGTCGACGACCCGCGCGCGGGCGAGTTGCGAGCTGGCCAGCATGGCGGCGATATACACGCCGGCAATCATCAGGCAGGCGGTCGCCACCCGGGTCACCGGCCATCCGGTCCCCCGAACGCGAACCACGGCGATGAGGACCACCCCCGCCAGCCAGCCCCATCGCACCGCCGATGGCACCCCCGCGACACCGATGACCAGCAGCGACGTCAGGGCGCCCAGGGTGATCCAGCCGGCGGCCGTCAGACGGCTCCGGCTGTGGGCCATGACACCGACCGTGCCCAGCAGCAGCCACACCCACGGGTCCACGATGAACAGCGTGTCGCCGTAGAACCACCGCCCGCTGAACGGCATGAGCAGTCTGACGCCGTAGGTGTTGAGCCAGTCCATCAAGGGGTGCGACAGCACCGAGAGGTAGGCCAGGGCCATGAACCGGCTGATCGGCACGGGGGTGGCATCCGGGTTGCGCCGGCACCGGACCCGGTCGACGAGGTGCATCGCCCAGCCCAGTAGCGCCGGCAGGATCGCCATCGCCAGCACGCCGTGGGTCCAGCCGCGTCGCACGAGCAAGGCCACGTCGCTGCCGATGAAGTAGGTCGCCGCGTCCACGTCCGGCAGGTTCGCGCCGACCACCAGCGTCGTCGTGCCGAGTGGCACCCGCCCGAAGCGGGTCTGGGCCATCGCCGCCCCGGCGAGCGTGTGGGTAAGAGGGTCCATCGCTTGGATGGGGCTTCGCCCCAGGCCCCTCGCCGGCCTCGTGGGGCCCCAATGCCCCACGCCGGCCGGCGGGCGCGCTGTGCGCGCCGCCGGGCCCCGGCGTCCTCCGGCCCGGGGCCTGGGTGTTAGACCGGGATTCTGAGGAGGTCCGTCCGGACCGCTAAGGATACCCGGACCCGCCGCGAGTAACATAGGTGGCTCGGCTCTCGGAAAGGAGCGGTGACGAGTGGCAGGGTCTTCGATTCTGAGTGATGCCCCGATTACGTTCATCGGCGCCGGGGCGATGGGTGAAGCGATGATCGGCGGGCTGCTCCGGCACAACCTGGTCGAGCCGGAGGCGATCACGGCCTCCGATCTCCATCAGGAGCGTCTCGACGAGGTGCAGGAGCAGTTCGGGATCCGGACGACCTCGGGCAACCGTGCGGCGGCGCGACAGGCGCGCATCGTCGTGCTGTCGGTCAAACCGCAGGTGCTCGCCGCGGTGTGCGCCGACCTCAACGGGGCGCTCCGGAAGAACAGCCTCGTGATCTCGGTCGTGGCCGGCGCCCGCATCGCATCGATGTCGTCGAGCCTGGGGCATCGCGCGATCGTCAGGACGATGCCGAACACGCCCGCCCAGATCGGAGAGGGCATGACCGTGTGGACGGCCACCGACGAGGTGTCGGCGCGTCAGCGCGAGCAGGCGGGGGCCGTGCTCGGCGCCCTCGGGAAGCAGCTCTATGTAAACGACGAGTCGTTTCTGGACAAGGCGACCGCGGTCAGTGGCAGCGGGCCCGCCTACGTCTTCATGCTGATGGAGGCGCTCATCGATGCGGCGGTCCACCTGGGGTGGTCACGCAGCGATGCCAAGGAGATGGTCATCCAGACCGTGCGTGGCTCGGCCATGTTCGCCGAACGCTCTCCCGTCCACCCGGCCGAGATGCGCAACATGGTGACCTCACCCGGTGGCACCACGGCCGACGCCATCTATCAGCTCGACAAGGGCGCGTTTCGCACCGTGCTCTCGAAGGCGGTCATGGCGGCTCACGAACGGAGCGTGGCGCTCGGCGAGCTCGACGAAGCCCGCTCGCAGGCGGCGGCGACCGCCCGGAAACGGCCCACGCGCGCCAGGACGACCAGGCGGCGGTAGCCAGCGTGTCTGTCGGGGCCGCGTTCAATGTCGTCGCGCTGGTGGTCACCCTGGCCGCCATCTGCGGCTGGTTGAACCATCGCTGGTTCCGTCTGCCCCACACGATCGGCCTGCTCGTCATCGCCCTGATCGTCTCGCTGCTCGCCCTGGCTCTCGACGTGGTGGTGCCCGGTCTCGCGATCGGTCCCACCGTGCGGGGCACCCTGACCCGTATCGATTTCCACGAGACGGTGATGACGGGCATGCTCGGCTTCCTGCTGTTCGCCGGAGCCTTGCATGTCGACCTCGATCAGCTCGTCCGACGACGCTGGGCGATCGGGTCGCTGGCCACCGTCGGGATCCTGCTGTCGACCGGGATCGTGGCCGGGGCCACCTGGCTGGTGACCGGCTGGGTGGGTCTCGACATTCCGTTCGTCTACTGCCTCGTGTTCGGGGCGCTCATCTCGCCCACCGACCCCATCGCGGTGCTGGGCATTCTCAAGAAGACGGCGGTGCCCAAGAGCCTCGAGGCCAAGATCGCGGGCGAGAGCCTGTTCAATGACGGCGTCGGGGTCGTGCTGTTCACCATCCTCGCGGCGCTGGCCACCGGCCAGTCGGGCCACGGGCCCGAGTTGACCGGGGTGGGGGTGGCGCGTCTGTTTCTGACCGAAGCGGTCGGAGGGGTCGTCCTCGGTCTGGGTGCCGGCTATCTCGCCTATCGCGCCATGCGTGTCATCGACGAGCACACCCTCGAGGTCCTGATCACCCTGGCGCTGGTGATGGGCACCTACGCGCTCGCGCTGCAGCTGCATCTGTCGGGACCGATCGCCATGGTGGTCGCCGGGCTCTTCATCGGCAACCACGGTACCCGGTTCGGGATGAGCGAGAGCACGCGTGATCACGTCGAGAAGTTCTGGTCGCTCGTCGACGAGGTGCTGAACTCGCTGCTGTTTCTCGCGATCGGAGTCGAGGTGTTTGCCCTGTCACTGACGCCCGCCATGCTGGTGATCGCCATGGTGGCCATCCCGCTCGTGCTGGCGGCGCGCTTCGTCAGCGTCGGACTCCCGGTCCGGCTGCTGTCGCGCTGGCAGGAGTTCACCCCGGGCGCCATTCCGGTCCTGACCTGGGGTGGGCTCCGAGGCGGGATCTCGGTGGCGCTGGCGCTCTCGCTGCCACCGTCCCCGATCCGTGACCAGATTCTGGCCGCCACCTACGGCGTGGTGGTGTTCTCCATCGTGGTGCAGGGGTTGACCATCGAGCGGGTGGTCCGGGCCAGCGTCCCCGGAGCGCCGGCGCGCTCCGGAGCCTGATGTCCGATCAGCCCGCCTACATCGGCGGCTACCGGCTGGTGCGCAAGCTCGGCGAAGGCGGCGTGGGGGAGGGCCCACGATTTGGGGGTATGACTACGTGCCCGGCTGGACGATCTCGATGAAGACGTCGTCTGGGCCCATCACGAACGAAATCTGCATCTCTTGACCGAGCGGGTTCGTGTAGGGGCGCGGCTCCATCGTGAACTCCACCCCCTTCGACCGGATGTCGGTGGCGGCCGCCTCGAGGTTGGAGAACGAGAACCCGAGGTGGTCGATGGCGGTGCCGCGCGTGCCGGCCGGGGCGTCCGCCTGAAAGGCCAGCAACCACACACCTCCGTAGCGGAGGCCCGGGATCATGTCCTTGAGGCTGTCCCGCTCACCGCCAAAGATGTCCTCGTACCAGTCAATGGCGGCATCCGGATCCGCCGACGCCAGATGGAGGTGGTGGAAGTCCGGCCATTCCGTATCTTCGACCGCTTCGATCCTCGTGCCCCAGGGGTCGGTCAGGAACGTCAACTTGAAGAGGCCGTCGATCTCCCGGATCGGCTGGTCGGGGGTGTCGAAGTCCAGTCCGGCCGCCTGCCACTCGGCCACCTTCGCTTCCAGGTCCGGGAAGGAGAAGCCGATGTGGTCGACACCTGTTCCGACCGATGCTGCCGCATCCTCACGGTCGCCGAACCAGATCATCTGGGTCGACCCGATCTGGCACGCCCCCTCCCGTCCAAAGTCCTCGCACCCCATGTGCTCCATGTACCACGCGGCCGCCTCCTGGGCGTCCGGCGCCGAGAAGTGCATGTGGTGGTAGTCGGACTGGGCGTAGGCGGCGGTGGGACCCAAGGCCAGCAGCGCCACCGCGATGGTTCGGAGGAAGGCGTTCATCGGTCGCTCCTTGGGCCAGCCGTCCCCTACTCGGGGATGTTCGGCATCTCCATCTTCTGGTAGCTGGCCGGCGCCGCGAACGGGTCGTCCGCGAAGGCGGTCTGATCGAGCGCCTGTAGGGTGATGGTGGTTTCCCCGCTATCGTCGTCGACCACCAGTCGAACGACACCACCCTCGGGGAGGTTGGCGGCTTCTCTCATCTGGGTGAAACGCAGCAACTGCTGCTGGGGGCCACCCATGCCGCCCCCGAGCATCGGCATCTGCATCGCTTCGAGCGCGTCGCCCATCCTGGCGAACAGCTCGAAGAGGCCGCGGTCGAGGTCCGACGCGATCCACATCGTGGCGGTCTGTCCCTCTTCCATCCCGGTGATCCGGACGGCGCTCGCACTCCACGGCCCAACCGTCGCGGTTTCGCCCGTGTCCTCGAACTGCAGCGCCGCGAGGTCGACCTCAGCGGTGTCGCCGCCGCCTCCCCCTCCAGACATCCGCTGCATCATCTGCCGCATCATCTGGAACTGCTGTTCGCCCCACTCCATGTAGCGCTGTTCCGAGTGCTGGATCATCAGCATGCTCGGCGCATCACCGGAACGCCAGACGAGCGACACGTTCTGACCCTGTGACATGTCGATCCGCACGTTGTCGGCGTTCATCCAGTAGTCCATGTTCATGGCGGGCGACCCTGGACCCTGGATGGCGACCGTGGCCTTGAGGTCTTGCGCCGCCGCGGTGGCGGTCACCATCGCCACGAGACATGCGCCCAGAGCGAAGCGGGACAGGATGGGCATGGGGGGCTCCCGGGTTACTTCTTCTTGGACACGACCACGTACACCATGAGGATGTGGAGCGCGAACGCTCCGATGCCGGTGATCAGCACGAGCAGAAGTGAATTCATCAGTCAGTCAACTCCGTTGGTTCATTCGACGGTAACGGACCATTCTACCCTGGGCTCTAGCCAAGTGCGGTGGCGGCCCGCATGCCGCTCAGGCGCCCGTCGATGATCTCGGTCGCCTCTCGCATGATCCGGCCGACCAGCTCGGCACAGGTGGGGATGTCGTGGATGAGTCCCGCCACCATCCCCGCCGACCAGATGCCCCCGTCGAGCTCGCCGGCCAGCAACGCCTGCTTTCCCCGCTCGCCAGCGACCAGATGCTTGATGTCGTCGATCGTGGCGTTGCCCTTGGCCTCGATCGCCCGGACCTCGTCGGCGACGTCGTTCTTGAAGACGCGCGCGGTGTTCCGCATGGTCCTGAAGATCAGCGCGGTGTCGCGCTCGGTGGCCTCCACGAGCTGCTGCTTGATCCGGTCGTGGATCGGGGCCTCCTGGGTGGCCATGAACCGGGTGCCCATGTTCATGCCGTCGGCGCCGAGCGCCAGCGCCGCGACCAGACCCCGAGCGTCCCCGAACCCGCCCGAGGCGATCATCGGAATCGTGACCTGCGCGGCGGCGCACGGAATCAGCACCAACCCCGGAATGTCGTCTTCACCGGGGTGTCCCGCGCACTCGAACCCGTCGATGCTGATGGCATCGCACCCGATCCGTTCGGCCTTCAGCGCGTGCCGTACCGACGTGCACTTGTGAATCACCTTGATGCCCGCATCCTGGAAGATGGGCAGGAACGGCTGCGGGTTGTTGCCGGCGGTCTCGACGATCCGGATACCGGATTCGGCGATGGCCCGGGCGTACTCCTCGTAGGGGACCGGCTTCAGCGTAGGCAGGATGGTGAGGTTCACGCCGAACGGCTTGTCGGTGAGATCCCGCGTCCTCTCGATTTCCCTGGTCAGCGCTTCCGGGCTCGGCTGGGTGAGCGCGGTGACGAATCCCAGCGCCCCGGCGTTGGCCACCGCCGAGACGAGCTCGGCCAGGCCGACATGCTGCATGCCGCCTTGCACAATCGGGTGTTCGATACCGAAGGTCTCGGTGAAACGGGTAGAGATCATCGCCCGCAGTATAGCTGGCATGACCGATCGACGTGGCGGCGCCCCGGCCGGGGTCAGCCTGCCTTGGCGATCAGGCGAGGGCCGTCGCTGGCCGAATCGGGGTCGGGCGGAGAGGCGTCGGGCGTCTGCAGCTCGATGATCCCGTTGCGGGCCATCTCGTCCAGATCGTCGTCCTTGTGACGCATCACCATCATCGGGTCGGCGCCCGGCATGCTGAGCACGCCCACCCACTGGTCTCGGCCGGCCTGCTTGGCCTTGTAGAGCGCCCGGTCGGCCAGATCGAGCACCTGCTCCCAGGTGAACAGGTTGGGGGCGTCGGTCTGGAACGGGAAGAAGGTGAAGCCGACCGAGCAGCTCAGCCGTACGGTATCGCCGTCGCCCAGGTCGAAGCGATGCGAGCCCACCGCCTGGC
>MDTE01108777.1_pt1 | contig 10903 bp, 8 predicted proteins | sample 811231 | NCBI WGS metagenome assembly MDTE01 (sample SAMN05326651, study PRJNA326480) | marine metagenome | isolation source: seawater | place: Indian Ocean: Red Sea | collected 2010 | reverse complement strand
TTTGGTGGGCAGTAAAGGACTCGAACCTTTGACCCCCTCGGTGTAAACGAGATGCTCTACCAACTGAGCTAACCGCCCCTAACCAAAAAAACATTGTGTTTTATATCTTTTAGTACGATAAGGTCAAGTTCAATTACTCTAAAAAAACAGCCAAAAAATAATTTTTTTGAGACACATTCAATGGTAATGAATACTAAGACTGAAATCGAATATATTAATTTAATCTGGTAAAATTTTTCGTAGATGGCCTAACTGTTAAATGATTATAAACATTTTCACCATTTTCAAATTTTTTTATTTTTTTAAAAATAGTATTTAATTCTTTAAAATATTTTTTTAGAACTTTTTCGTTGTGTGCCAAGGATGCGTATACTGAATTAGATGCTAGAAAACCTTTTTTTAACATTTCTTGGGTAATAAAAGTTTTATATTCATTATCATACTTGCTAATAAATACAAATGAACTAAGAGCAGGAATTCCATTAATTTTTATTTTAAGACCATGTTTTTTTGCTAGTCTTTTCCATCCTTTAATTACAGAATTGCCAATTTTAGTAATTTTTTTCCATGATTTTTCTTTTTCCATAACCTCTAACGTTTTTAATGCTGCTGTAGGACCAATTCTTTCTGTCCAAAATGTACTACTAATAAAGGTTTTATTAATACTGCTCATTAAATCTTTCTTTCCTAATACAGCAGTAATTGCATAGCCATTTCCTAATGCTTTTCCGAGTATCAATAAATCAGGATTAACATTATAAAGTTTATGGAGACCTCCAAACGTTTGTCTAAAACCAGTGGTACATTCATCAAAAATCAAAATAATTTTATTTTTGTCCGCCAAATCTCTTACTTTTTTTAAAAAATTATTTTTTGGTAACTCATTTCTCACAACTTCCATTTTGATAATACCAATATTATTTTTCTTAACAATTTTCTTAAGCGTATAAAAATCGTTATATTTAAAAGGATAAATTGTTTTATTTAAGATTTTTGGTACACCTCCAACATTTAAGTTACTTAATAAGTGAGGTGATAAATTTTTTTTAGATTTAATATTTGCTGCTAAGTACCAATCGTGCCAACCATGGTACCCACAAAAAGCAATATTATGTTTTTTTGTACTTGCTCGTGCAAGTCTTACAGCCACAGAATTAGCTTCGCCTCCAGTTCTAGCAAATCTCACTTGGTCAGACCAAGGATGCATCTTAATAAGCTTTTTAGCAAGAAACACTTCTTCAGGACAATTTAACGACGACATGTTTCCTTTTTTGACAGTTTTTTTTACAGCATTGTCAACTTCGCGATGTGAATACCCTAATGAATTAGTTCCAACTGACATATTAGAAATATCGATATAAGTTTTATTATCTAAATCTGTTACTTTGCATCCTTTTGTTTTTTTAAAATATGAAGGCCAGTTTTCAGGCAGAAAGACATCAGGTCTTTTTGAAAATAACATATTTCCACCTGCAATATATTTTTTGGCCTCTCTCCATAACTTTTGTCCAGAGCTTATTTTTGAAATTTTTGTGTTTCTATAGTGCTTTGAATTTAAATTAAAAAAACTTTTATTAGAATGATATAGTTTTATTATGTCTTTAAATAAAAAATTTTTATTTTTAGATTTAAAATGTTTGACAATTTTTTTAATCATTAATAAATCATCCTCATAATCAACAGTAAGTCTTAAAAATGAATAATCTTTTGAATTTTCAAAGTTAAATGTCTTAAAATCTTTATTCTTAAATACATATGAACTAATGTGTTCTCTGTCTTCCGGTAATTTGGACTCCTTAAATATTTTCTTTAATGTGTTGAATGAATAAACTTCTACATCTAAACCATCAGGATAAGTTGGTGGGTTAATATTACTAATATAATCATAATTAGATAATTTAAATTTTTTGATTACATTGCTAACTAATTCAGGATCAACCAAAGGACAATCAGCAGTGATTCTGACAATAATATTTGCTTTATGTTTTAATGCGGCATGGTAATATCTGGATAAAACATCTTTTTCACTTCCTTTAAAAACTTTATATCCTTTTGCATTTAAAATATTATAAAGCTTGATATCTGTTTCAGGAATCGCTATTACCAATTCGTCTATTGATTTAACCATCCTGACTCTTTCCAGCAATGTAAAAATTAATTCCTTTCTTAATAATTTTTTTAATACTTTGCCTCTAAACCTTTTAGAGCCTAATCGGGCCTGAACAATACAAACAACCTTCATGAATATCTCTGCCATTTCCTTGGATTAATTATAGAGTCATTATTTTTAATGTAAAAATCTGGTACAGTTTTTTTAGTTTGTGAGCAAGAAGAAACTATATCTTTTAATTCTTGATGGTTTCTTATACCAACTATTAACTTATTATATTTAATTTTAGAAGCTACACTAATGCAGGCTCTTAAGTTAGAAATATTATTTTCTTTAGTCCACTTATGAAAAATTGATAATTTTTTTTCATATTTTGAAAATTTTTTGTCAAGATCTCCTTGTTCAGCTAACAAAAGGCCCTGTAAGAAAATCGATCGTAAATGTAAATCAATTTTTTTTCTTACTAATATATTTGATAATCCAGATTTAAGTATTCTTCTATCGAATATATTAAATGGAGCTTGAACAACATCAAAATTATATCTTTTAATCAAGATTGTTAGCTCAGAGGGATTATATACAGAAAAACCAATATTTTTAACTAATTTACTTTGTTTTAGTTCATCAAGGATTTTATATATTGTGTCGCTATCTTTTCTATTTAAAAGAGAACTGCTATCATGAAGCAAAAGAGAATTTATCTTCGTGACTTTTAGATTTTTTAAAGATTCTAAAAATATCGAATATATCCACTTTTTTAAATCTACTTTTGATTTTGTGATAGGTGGAATTTTTGAAGTAATCCTCCAATCTTTTACACCTACAATACCAAGTTTAGTTTCTGCTTTTTTATAAGTATAAGATGTATCTAAAGTATTAATGCCATTTTTTTTGGCAAAAGATAAAATTTTTTTTATCTCTTTTATATCAACTACTCCATCTTTCTTAACACCATAATCTAGACCGAAATGAGCTGTTCCGATAGCTAACTTACTTATTTTCATTTGTATATTTTAAGATTAATTCATTTTTTTCAGAATTTAAAATAATTTTGAATCAATTTTTTTTTCCTTTGGATGTATAAATAACTTTATTTTTTTTTGCATTTTCAAGTTCAGCAATTGGTGTAAAAAATCTATCACCTGGTTTTATTTCAGAAATTATATTTTTACCTTTAGAATTTAAAACTTCTTCAATTAAAAGCATATGTTTACCTGAAGTGCTAACTGTTATCCAGTTCTTATCATGACGCGTTACGATGCCGGCCATATAAGGGTGATTTGAAGTATCTCCACCATGTAAGTGACATTTTTTTATATATAATTTACCAAAATTTCCATTGTTTATATATGTTGTTGCTCCAGAATAATGATCGTCGAAAGCATTTATAAAATTGATTAAATCATAAGAATTTAGGTTCCAGTCAATAACTCCATTTAATTTTGTGTCTAGACGAGGATTATATCTTCCTAAGTAATTGAGTTGTGACTTTAATTCAAACTTCTTTCCTTTTTTTAAATTGTGAATAAATTTTTTATAAAAGTTTAAGAAATTTTTTGTATGATAGTTTTTAAAATCCAAAGGTACTTTGCAACTGTGTGGAAATATACTTAATTCATTATCAAGAATTGGACCGTTATCTATTTTTTCATCTATCAAATGTACTAGCTGATTATCTATTCTGTCCTCTCTCATTATTCGCCAAGAAAAACCACCACCACCAGAGTCTAGTGGTAGTCTTGCTCCATGGAAATTAACTAAATTATTTAAAAAAAAATTATTTATTGTTTCTTTTTTAAAAATATATCTGGCTCCTAATGAAATAAATAATGTATTATCTATTTTGCAATTTTTGTTAATAAACTTTTTAAATTTATCATTTATATTATCAAAAATATTAATTTTAATGTTTTTGTTAATGATTTTTGCCTGATGAGTGCTAGTTACAATAAATGTTTTTAAACCAAAATTACTATTAATTTCTAAAAGATTTTTAAATACTTCAGTCTCGCCCAAAAGAATAATATATTTAAGGTTATTAATATAAAATTTATTGTTTAAAATCATTGAGTAAGTAATTTATTTAAAACAAATTAGGTGCTTTGACATTTTTGCTATATCGTATATAGCGTAAAACTATTAAACAGTAAAGCATACAATATCTAATACTCTAAGTAATGTTTGTGAATTCTTGACATTATGAAAGTTAAACAAAGATTGAAAAATGGACATTATTTTATTTGATACAGAATTTTTTTCATTAAGTAAAAAAAAAACAAAATTAGAATTATTAAAAAAATATTCAAATATATTATATCCTGAAATTTTACAATTAGCCGCATACAAATACAAAAATTTTTTTTTAAACAATAAACCAAAAAAAATAAATTTATTTTTTAAAACCAAGCAAAAAATTCCTAAAAGAATTATAAACCTGACTGGAATAAATGAGAAAATAATTAAAGTTAAGGGTAAATATTTTAATAATAATATTTATAATTTTTTAAAACTCATAGAAAAAAAAACTATTGTTTGTTCTAATGGGAATGATTTTGAAATTGTTAAATTAAATATGAAATATAATAATACCGGTAAGATTAATAAAAATATAATATTTGTTGATTTAAAAAAAATTATTGGTTTCATGGATATGGATAAAAGATATTCAAAGTTTACAAACATTAAAATTAGATCACATGATGCTTTGAATGATTGTTTAATATTAAAATTATCTATAGACGAATATATTAAAAAAAATGGAAAAAAAGCTTTTGTTCAAAAAATTAATAAACAAAAAAAATTGATAAAACTTTAGTTTGTTAAGACTGTTTCTGTATCTTCTTCTTTTTTCGATTTAGAAATGTCTTGAACTTCAACCCAATCTACTCGTTTAAATTCTTTTGTTAAGGCAATTTTCAAAACCTCATCGACATGTTTTACAGGAGTAATTTTAATATCCTTTTTAACGTTATCTGGAATATCTACTAGGTCTTTTTCATTTTCATTCGGTATTAAAACATGTTTAATGCCAGCTCTATGTGCTGCTAATAATTTTTCTTTAAGTCCACCTATTGCAAGAACCTGACCTGTAATTGTTACTTCTCCTGTCATAGCAATTTCTCTATTAATTGGAATATTAGTTATAGATGATACTATAGATGTAACCATTCCAATTCCGGCAGATGGTCCATCTTTTGGCGTTGCTCCCTCTGGAACGTGAATATGAAAATCCTTCTTTTCGAATAAGGGTGGAATTATTCCATACTCTAAACTTTTTGATCTAACAAATGATTTTGCTGCTTTAACAGACTCTTGCATTACATCGCCAAGTTTACCAGTAATTTGCATTCTTCCTTTACCGGGCATGTGAACTGTCTCAATTTTTAAAATCTCTCCACCAAATTCTGTCCAAGCTAAACCAGTAACTATTCCTATTTTATTTTCTGTTTCAACTTCTCCATATTTAAATTTTTTAACACCGAGGAAATCATTTATATTTTCATCACTAACTTCAACTTTTGTCTTCTCTTTATTTACAATTTTTTTAACCACTTTTCTTGTTATCTTTGAAATTTCTCTCTCTAAATTTCTAACCCCAGATTCTCTTGTGTATGATCTGATGATTTCTCTAATTGTTCCATCTTTTAGATCTAACTCGCTATTTTTAACTCCATTTTCTTTAATTTGTTTTGGTAAAAGATATTTATTAGCGATATTTATTTTTTCATCTTCTGTATAACCTGGAATTCTTATTACTTCCATTCTATCCAATAGTGGTGGAAGTATATTTAATGTATTAGCAGTAGTTACGAACATTACATCAGATAAGTCATAATCAACTTCAAGATAATGGTCGTTAAATGAAGTATTCTGTTCTGGATCTAAAGCTTCTAGCAAAGCTGAAGATGGGTCTCCTCTATAATCATTCCCTACTTTATCAATTTCATCTAAAAGTATTAAAGGATTTTTTGTTCCTGCTTTTTTCATCATTTGGATTATTTTTCCTGGAAGAGATCCAATATAAGTTCTTCTATGGCCTCTAATTTCAGCTTCGTCTCTGACGCCACCTAATGACATTCTAACAAATTGTCTATTAGTTGCTTTTGCAATTGATTTACCCAACGATGTTTTACCTACACCTGGGGGACCAACTAGACAAAGTATTGGACCTTTTATTTTATCCATTCTTTTTTGGACAGCTAAATACTCGATTATTCTCTCTTTTACCTTATCAAGACCATAATGATCCTCATCTAATGTTTTAGTAGCATTGTTGAGATCAATGTCTACTTTATCTTTTTTAAACCAAGGTAAATCGATCATCCAATCAAGATAATTTCTTACTACAGTGGCTTCTGCGGACATTGGGCTCATATTTTTTAATTTTTTTAATTCAGATAGGCATTTTTTTTCTATTTCCTTAGGCATTTTTGATTTTAAAATAGATTTTTTTAGATTAGTACTTTCGTCTTTGCCATCTTCAATTTCGCCTAACTCCTTCTGAATAGCTTTTAATTGTTCGTTTAAATAGTATTCTCTTTGAGTTTTCTCCATTTGATTTTTAACCCGTCCTCTAATTCTTTTTTCAACACCAATAATACTAGTTTCATTTTCCATTACTTTAATCACCGCATCTAATCTTTTTTTGACACCAAAAGTTTCGAAAATTTGTTGTTTTTCTGAAATTGTCATATTTAGATGAGAGGCTATATGATCTGCAATGGATGATGGATCTTTTAAGTCTTTAATATTATTAATAGTCTCTGAAGATACTTTTTTGTTTATTGACGTTAACTTTTCTAATCTTCTAACCGCTATTGATGTAAGTGGAGTTAGATCTTCATCTTTATTTAATTCATCTTTCTGAATCTCGTAGTCACATTTAATAAATTTTTCATTTTCAACAAAATCAAGTATTTTTGCTCTTTTAATACCCTCAACAAGTACTTTGACAGTTCCATCTGGTAGTTTTAATAATTGTAATATTCTACTCTCACAGCCATAATTAAAAATATCATTTCTTTTTGGATCGTCTATTTCTGAATTTTTTTGTGTAACCAAAAGTATTTTTTTCTCTGATGACATCACATCATTTAAGGCATTAATTGATTTATCTCGACCTACAAAAAGTGGTATTACCATACTAGGAAAAACAACAATATCTCTTAGAGGTAAAAGTGGTAAGTTCATTTTAACATTCATATATTTTAATATGGATATTATATAAAAATTTGCAATAGTTAATTGGAATTTGTTAAATTTTAAGCTGCGGTTGTCTTTTCTGGCTTGTTTTTGTTTTTAGAATGAACAATTATAGGCTCAGAAACTCCGTTTATTGCGCCTGTGTCAATTATTACCTCTTCTATGTCATTTTGACCTGGCAATTCAAACATAGTTTTTAACAATGTATTTTCTAAAATAGATCTTAGGCCTCGAGCACCAGTTTTTTTTGACATTGCCTTTTTTGCAATTTCTTTTACGGATTCTTCTTTAAAATTTAATTTAACTCCTTCAAGTTTAAACAGTTCTTGATATTGTTTGATTAAAGAATTTTTTGGCTCTAACAAAATTTTTACTAATGCGCTTTCATCTAAGTCCTCTAATGTTGCAATTATAGGTAATCTTCCTACAAATTCTGGAATCAAACCGTATTTTAGCAAGTCTTCAGGCTCTAACCCTTTCATCCACTCACCTGTTTTTCTGTCATCAATTGATTTAACTTTTGCACCAAAACCAATTGAAGAGCCCTTATCTCTTTGAGATATTATTTTATCTAATCCAGCAAAAGCGCCTCCACAAATAAATAATATATTAGTTGTATCAACTTGCAGAAATTCCTGTTGTGGATGTTTTCTTCCTCCTTGTGGAGGAACACTCGCTACTGTACCTTCCATAATTTTAAGTAAAGCTTGCTGTACGCCTTCGCCCGAAACATCTCTTGTAATTGATGGATTTTCTGTTTTTCTGCTAATTTTATCAACTTCATCAATATAAACTATTCCCCTTTGTGCTTTTTCAACGTTATAATCAGCTGCTTGAAGAAGCTTAAGTATTATATTTTCAACATCTTCTCCAACATAACCAGCTTCTGTCAATGTTGTAGCATCAGCCATAGTAAAAGGCACATCTAAAATTCTTGCTAAGGTTTGAGCTAATAAAGTTTTTCCACATCCTGTTGGTCCAACTAATAAAATATTTGATTTTGATAGTTCTACATTTTTCGTAGTCTTATTTTCATAATTTAATCTTTTATAATGGTTGTGTACTGCAACAGATAAGACTTTTTTTGCATGCTGTTGTCCAATAACATAATCATCTAATACTTACATATTTCTTTCGGTGAAGGTAATCCGTCTTGATGCTTAACAAAATTTTCTTTACTTTCTTCTTTTATAATATCCATACAAAGTTCAACGCATTCATCACAGATAAATACGGTTGGACCAGCAATTAGTTTCCTCACTTCATGCTGACTTTTGCCACAGAAAGAACAGTAAAGTATGTTTTTATTTGAGCTCATAATTTTTTTTTAACGAATCAATATGTCTATATTATTACATTATTATGTATCATATCAAGTGGAGGTTGTTTAAAAAACAATATATAGATATTTATTCTCTTTTGGATACTACTTTATCCACAAGTCCAAAATCTTTGGCAGTTTCAGGTGTCATAAAGTTGTCCCTTTCAAGAGCAGACTTTATTTCATCAACAGATTTTCCAGTATGTTTTGAATAAATTTCATTTAATCTTTTTTTTAAAGATAAAACTTCATTTGCATGAATTTCAATATCAGTTGCCTGACCTTGGTATCCTGCTGATGGTTGATGGACCATTATTCTTGAATTTGGTAATGAAAATCTTTTGCCTTTAGTGCCTGCTGCTAATAAAAATGATCCCATGCTAGCTGCCTGACCAATACACAATGTTGAAACATCGGGTTTAACATATTGCATTGTATCGTATATACCTAAACCAGAAGTTACTAAGCCTCCAGGACTATTAATATATAAAAAAATATCTTTTTTTGGATCTTCAGATTCTAAAAACAATAACTGTGCAGTTACTAAGGACGCTATATGGTCATTGATGGGTCCGACTACAAAAACAATTCTTTCTTTTAGAAGTCTTGAGTAAATATCAAATGCTCTCTCACCCCTACTAGTTTGTTCAACTACCATAGGTATTAAGGAGTTCATATGTTCATCAATTTTGTTCATGTAAACGAATCGATAACTTTTATACAACTTAGGATTACTTTTTGCTAACTTTTTTTGATTTTTTAGTTGTACTAATTTTAGATGTGGTTGTTTTTTTTGATTTTGGAGCAGATTTAGTATCTTTTTTTTCTACTTTCTTGCTTTTGGTCAAATTAGGTGATGACCGCTCTACAGCTTTATCATTTTCTGCTTTTAATATATTTTCAGCTTCGTCTTTTGAGATTTCCTTCAGATTTGATTTTGCCTGTTTTTTAATTTCATTAATTATTTTTTCTTCGTAAATAGAACCTCTAAGACTAGCAATAGCACTTGGATTTTTTTCATAATATTCTTTTACCATCTTTTCTTGTCCTGGCATCATTTGAAATTGTTTTTGAATTTCTAAATTTAATTCTTGCTCTGTAACATTAATTTTATTTTTCTGGCCAAATTCATTTAGTATTAAACCAGTTTTTATTCTTTTCTTAGCCTGAGTCTCTAATTCTTTTTTATTTTTTTTTAATTCTTCATCTTTCATTCCATGAGATAGTACTTTAATTTCTTGATCAACAAGATCATTTGGAACTTCATCAATTTTAATTTTATCTAATTGATCTAATATCTGATTTTTTGACAACATATCTAAAGAATTTTTGTACTCATCGTTAATTTGTCTTGATATTAATTCTCTTAAATTATTTAAATCTTTTGCACCTAAATTTTTAGCAAACTCATCATCAATTTTAACTTCATGATTAATTTTAATATTTGTTATTTTGCAATCAAAAAAAGCTTTTTTATTTGCAAATTCTTTTTCTGGAAAGTTTTCAGGTAGAGTTACCTCAACTTTTTTTGTTTCATTTTTCTTTACTCCAATTAATTGTTCATCAAATCCTTTTATAAATAGATCTTTGCCTATAATGAGTTGTGTATTTTTCCCTTCTCCACCTTTAAAGCTTCTTCCATTTGATGTAGCCAAATAATCAAAGACAACTAAATCCCCCTTGAGTGATTTATGATTTTCATTAGCATCTTTAAAATTATTTTGTGATTTTGCTATCTGGTTAATTCTTTCCTCTGTATATTTTTTATCAATTTTAACTTTATATTCATCAAATCTTATATTTTGTAGCTGTTTAGTATCAACTTCAGGAAGCTCTGTAACTGTCATTACATATTCTAAATCTTTGCCTTCACCGTATTTTTTTAAGTCTATTTTTGGTTGTGTTGCTGGACGTATTTTTTTTTCTTGTAGTGCTTTAGTAGAAGTATCTTTTAAAACTTTATCTATTACCTCGCCCATTATTGCCTCACCAAATTGTCTTTTAAGAACGTCTTTGGGGGCTTTACCCGGCCTGAAACCTTTTAAGGTATAGTTTTTTCTAATTTCCTCATATCTTTCCTCAAGATATGTATCCATTGTTTTTTTATCAACGACTACTTTAATATCTTTGCCTAAACCTTTTTTATTCTCAATTGTTACTTTCATAAAATAAATGGTAGGGCGAAAAGGACTCGAACCTTCACCGATTGCTCGACTGGTTCCTAAGACCAGCGCGTCTACCAATTCCGCCATCGCCCCAGTTTTAATATT
>MDTE01085504.1_pt1 | contig 10903 bp, 12 predicted proteins | sample 811231 | NCBI WGS metagenome assembly MDTE01 (sample SAMN05326651, study PRJNA326480) | marine metagenome | isolation source: seawater | place: Indian Ocean: Red Sea | collected 2010 | reverse complement strand
CCCGTCCCCATCGTCCCTCTTGAGAACGCAAAGAGGTGATGAAATGTACAAGGTCGTAACCAAGGAAGACACCATCCGCATTCCAGCGGAATACATGCGCAAGGGTCAATCCCTTGACCAACACATTGACCGGTTGTCGATGGACGCATTCGAAGGAAAATTCGACGCTGAGAACCGATTCGTTCTGGTCACCAACAACCACAAAACCATCGGTCGCGGGCGCATCATCCACGGCGACGGTGCCATCTACCAGCGTGTCCAATTTGACGCCGTGTTGTTCTGCATGGACGACCAAGAGGTCGTCGAAGGCGCCGTTTCAGAGGTGAACGAATTTGGTGCCTTCGTTCGCATCGGCCCCATGGAAGCGCTTCTTCACAAGTCCCAAATCATGGACGAGCCTGTTGACATCAACATCGGCGCCAACAAAATCACGGGACGGCAGAGCGGTCGAGAACTCTCCATCGGCTCTTTTGTTCGAGCACGCATCGTCTCCCTGTCGCCCGATACGTCCGACCCGCGCCGGTCAAAGATCGGTCTCACCAGCAAGCAGGATGGACTTGGTTCCCCCTCTTGGGACAAGCGAGGAAGTGGTGAGTGAACATGGCCAAGATGCCTTTCTCTTGTGGCGAGTGTCATCTCGTGCTCAACGACGGTGTGGACCAGTGCCCACACCACCCCTCGGCGCCCGTTTCGTCCGACTGGACGGGCTACGTCATTATTGTCAACCCTGGCCGCTCGGAGATCGCCAAGCGGCTCCAGGTGGAGAAGCCGGGCCGCTACGCCCTGAAAGTCAACATCCGATGAAGGTGGTACCATGCAAATCAAAGAACGAAAAGAAAACAAGATTCTCAACCGGGTTGAGATTTCATTCAGCTGGAGGCACGACAAGAAGTCCACGCCTTCCCGAAAAGAAATCATGGACCTCGTCCAAACCCTCGAGCCAGGTGCAAATCGAGACCTCATCGTCGTGAAAGACTGCTCGACCCGCTTCGGTCAACCTTTGACAACGGGCACGGCCTACATTTACGAATCTGCTGAGGCCATGGCCGTGGAGCCCGGCTTTATCCACAAGCGCCACGAAGACCTGCGCACCTCCTCCGCTAGCGAGGCTCCGGCTGAAGAGGCTGCAGAAGAAGGAGGCGATGAGTGATGGGCGACGGACCAAACCCCAAAGCCAAGTGGTCGAAATACAAGGTTGAGGACGGAAAACTCGTCCGTGCCGAGCACTGTCCGAACTGCGGACCTGGTGTTTTCCTCGCCACGCACAACAACCGCAAATCCTGCGGCCGTTGCGGCTACACGGAAATGGCTGAGTGATTCAATTAGTACCTTGTTCAACGTATTCGAACGGGCTGTTTTCCCACGAACCGTCGTTGTACAGCACCAGTGCACCAACGCCCATCGGCACGATGTGAATAGGCAACTCGTTGGTTGAGCGGCGGTCTTCACCATCCCGGTGAATCACAACCTCTTCTCGCCAGCCTGCGATACGCCAGCCTCCTGCTGACGAATCGAACACTGCGGATTGAACCGGTCCACTGAGGCGTGCGTGCTTGACGGGCTCCATTCCGTGCAACCAGGTCACGGTGCCGTCGGTTGAACACAACAAATCGTGAGATTCGTGCTTGAAATGGTGTTCGATGGGTGCCTCGGCGTGGTCGAGAAGGTGCTCCTCGAGCAGTTGCCCCGTCTGGAGCGATCGCCGCTGGACTCGACCGCCTCGCGAGGTGATCCAGCACTCTTCACCAGCGATGTTGAGCGCCACGGTTTCTTCGTTGCGCGGTCTCTTTTTTGGATAGGACCATTCGGGAGGGGGCATGCGCCAGTGCTCATCGGCGTTCAGGCCGATGCCGTAGAGGCCACGTCGGTACAGCACGAACACTACGACGTCACCGTCCGTGGCGAGGGCCATGGGTTCTGCGTCGAGTGAGTGCGCCCACGTGTTTCCTGCAGGGTGGTGATTGGTGCGGGTGCCAATGGACGTTCGAAGGTCAGCACGTGGCTTTCCTTCATCTGTTGAACCGACGGGGATGGCACCCATGCAGGCCAACATCAACTCCCTGTCGAGCCACGTTGCAATGAGGTGTCCGTCAGCGATGGCGCCCTGACGCAGACGCATGGGATGGGGGACGGAAACCTTGCTCACCGGTTGCATGTGGGTGTCAAGCCAGAGGAACTCACCGTCCATGCCGGTGATAAGCGCACCTTCGGGGTGATGAATCAGGTTGTCAGGAAGAAACGGGATGCGGTTGGGCAGTCCCTCGTCCATGCCTTTTTTACACGACACTGCTATGTCAAACCTCGTCTCAGTCACCTCAAAATAGCACCCATGGGACAACTGACCATGGCCACTTCCTCGGTAATTCTCATTGTCGTGAATCAACGGGACGTGGCGAGCACCAACCAAGCAGCAGCCCTTCGTGACATGGACGCGTGGGATGAGATTGGGCCCGTTGAGGGCCACCCATGCTATGCGTTTGAGCACCTCCGGATGATCTACCTCCCGGATGGTTTGCTCTTTGAAGACCACCTTGAGCGTCGTTGGGAATCAGCGACCGGGGAATCGGTGGCTGAAATCATCTTTCCATCTCGACACGTGGCCGCCAGCGGTCAAGCGTCGCTGACGCTCCATCCCATCGGTGTGCCTCATCTTGGCGTGGGTGAACAAGGCCCCTACGGCGGTCACGGTGGTCAGGCTCCACCACCCTCGACGCGCTTGGCCCGTTGGTGGCAACTTCTGTTGCAACTCGCACCTGACGAACCCGCCGTTGAGGGCTTCGATTTGTCGCTTGAGGTGACCCATCACGGCCCCACCGTCGGTGTGCCCTGCATGTTCATTGAAGTCGGTTCCACCGAAGCGACGTGGGGTCATGAGGGTGCAGCACGATTGCTGGCCACCATCATCCGTCGAGGATTGATGGACGGACACGGTGAATGGGATGCCGAGCAAAACAAAGGTGAGTTGGTCCTCGTGACCCTCGGTGGTGGCCATTATGCACCCCGTGCAAACCAGCTGGCAGCCCTCGACGGCGTGTGGTTGGGTCACATGTTGGCAACCTACGCCCTGCCGTTCGAGAAAACAGAGGATGGTCGGGTGGAGGGTGCCTGGCGACAGTCCATTCTTGCCGCCTTGGGCGCAACTCGGCAGGCGTTTCCCGGCGGGTCCCTCGTGTGCTCCATGGACAAAAAAGCGTTCAAGGGTTGGCAGCGACAAGCCGTTCGGGACCTGTTGGAAATCGAGGGCGTACCGTTGTTGACCACGAACCAAATCAAACAGCGTTTGGCGGTCGAATAGCGAACAGCACAAAGGGTCAAAGAGCGCCTCCGATGTCGGATGGACATGGTGGGCTGGTTTTCCAAATTGGTCGTCGCCACCACCATCAGGATGCCAAAATGGTTCGTTCGTTGGGTGAGCCGTCGCTACGTCGCAGGTTCCACGCTTGAGGAAGCCGTGGCGGTCATGAAACGGTTGAGTGCCGAGGGCGCCTGCTTTACCATCGACGTTCTGGGTGAGGAAATTTCCTCCATGGACGAAGCGACCTTCTTTCTCGAGGAATACATTCGTGTCATGAAGGCCATCAGGGCCAATGATTTTGACGCCAACATCAGCATCAAACCCACCGCCTTCGGTCTGCTCATCGACCCTGAGCAGGGCATGGAGAACATTCGCCACCTCGTGAAATTGGCGGCCGAGGAGGACATGTTCGTTCGCCTTGACATGGAAGATCACCGTGTTACCACTGACACCATCAATGCGGTGGTGGCGCTGCACAAGGAGGGCCTCACCAACGTCGGGACGGTGTTGCAAGGGCGGTTGTTCCGAACGCTGGCTGACATTGACACCCTTGAGACCGAATTGGGGCCCGCGGCAGACTATCGTATCTGCAAGGGGATTTACCTTGAGCCGGAGGAGATTTCCTTCACCGCATACCGAGACATCGTCGACGCCACCAACGCAGCGGTCGACCGGATGTTGACAGCTGGTGCTTACGTCGGGGTCGCAAGTCACGACCAGGCCGTGGTCGACCATACGCTCTCGGCGCTTCAGTCCCACGGCATGGGCCCGGGCGTTCCAGACCCACGAGACAACGCCGGACCTCCTCGTCATCACAAGGGGCCAGGGTATGAATTCCAAATGCTGTTGGGCGTGCTTGGTCCACTCCGTCGGAAGTTACTCCGAGACGGACATCGAACACGGGTCTACATTCCCTACGGTGAGAAGTGGTACGAGTACAGCATCCGACGGCTCCAAGAAAACCCCACCATCGGGACGCACGTGGCCAAAGCGTTTCTGATGCCGTGGACCAATCGTCCGTGATCACTTGCGCTTCTTTTTCTTTGAACGCCCGCGATTGGCGTTTGGATTCACACCTTTCTTGACGTGCTCTTTGGGTCGTTCGGGGTTGGGATTGAACCCCAATCGGCCCTCTTTCCACGCTTGCCGACGCTCTCGGGGTGTCCGAGGTGCGAAGTGTTCTCCCTTCGGAGGCTCGTGAAGGTACATGCGTTTGATATCAGGGGCTTCTACGGTTCCTCGCATCGTTCGTCCCGTCCCAGTATGGATGGCCCGTATGCGCCAGGTCTCACCGTTGTGCTCCATCAAGTGGGAGCCGGTGAACGTCGTTTCTTGCGGGACAACGATGACATCGGGGGTGGAATCTTCGCCTCGGGTGAGGGTGAGTTTGACACGAACCATGTCGGTTCTCAACGCCGTAATTCGCGCAATGGAGGCGGCTGTTTCACCAGTCACCTGCCGCCCGTCGCGGAGTTCAATTTGATGAATTCTCCACAGCATCTCGTCCTCCTCAAACACATCCCCGACCACGAATTCTTCGTCAGCATCAACCACCAAAACCACGCGCACGGATTGAGGTCCGTCGGTTAGGATGAACGGGATGTTGGTCGGTGGAGGAGGACGGAAGACCACGGTGTGAACGCGGTCGCATCCCGTGCATCGGACTTTAAAGTCCGCACCGTTGCCAACTTTTTTCTCATGAAGAATCTCGTGGGCGGTCATTTCGTCGCACGACGGGCAAAGGGTGGCGTTGTCGAGGACCTCCTCTTCTTCCCACACCTCGTCCTCATCCATGGGGTTCCCTCAGTGGTTGCGCTGGACCCGGCGGGTTTGAAACCTCCGATTTGGATGGCGTGCAAGCCTTGATGTTGGGGGTGGGGGACCGTGGAGCATGGCGGATGGTCTGGAGGACCTTGCTCGAGGCGACGTGCTCGCCCACCTCCTCGCCAAAGACAGCAGCCAACCTCAGGATGAACCGCTCATTGCCGCCAACATCCACGAGCAACTTCAGCACATGGGCCTCTCAACCTGGTCCATCTCCGTGCTCCGTCGCCTGCGAGATGCCGTTGGCCGACTGGCGCCTGAGCGAATTTTGGAAGTGGGTGCCAGCATCGGCCATCGTACGGCCTGGTTGCTGGACGATTTTGAACGGAAGGAACGAACCCCCAGCGCTCTGACACTGGTTGAGCAAGGGGGGAAATTCGGTGTGATCCTCCAGCGTCTTCTGCAACGGTACGAAGCTCTGACGTGGGCGTCGGTGGTGGTGGGTGAGCCCGAACAATTGGCAGCCGAACACCAAGCATGGGCCTTGGCTTCGGCCACGGGGTCTGAACTGTCCAACACCCCGTTCGAGTCCGGGTATGATGTGGTTGTCGTTGACGGTCCATCCCCCTCACGGGCTGGCCTTGTGGCCACCTACCTTCCCATGTTGAACAACAACGGCGTGTTGTTCACGGTGGAACCTGACATGCCAACGGGTGAGGTGGATGAAAACGATGCAGACGGTATGGCGCTGGTCAACGGCTTCAATCGCTGGATTGAACTTGTCAGCGATTCGCAGGCCACCCACCACGTGGCCTTCATGCCCTTGTTCGGTGGAACTTTGGTCGCCTGGCTGCCTCACGCCTGAACGGCGAGGTCGATGAGCCCTGAAACATTCAACAAGCCGTAGCCGTAATAGTCATCGTGCGTAGCCTGGCCTTCCTCTGGTACAGCGCTGTCCTTGAGCCATTGCTTCACGGCGTCCACGTTGTCGGCACCGTTTTGTGTCCCTCCTGCTTTCAAATCGGGCTTTTGTTCAAGCAGCAAGCAAAGCGCACCCGTGACGTACACGGTGGCTGCACTGGTGCCGTCAGCGATGCCCCAGCCACCGTCTTCGAGCAACACCGGCACACCCTCTGCAGGTGCGACAATCTCCGGCTTCTTGTTGGGGTCTCCACGCGGCATCAAAATGGGAAGGGGTAAGATTCGGCCGTTGTTATCGCCTTTGGACGAACCCGGCCAGTGCGTGCCTTTGATGGTCACGCCGCCGACCGAGATGACCCCCGCTTCGCTTGAGGGGTGGGCCACGTCGCCGTCGTCGTCTTCACCGTCGTTTCCAGCGGCGGCCACGACGTAGATGCCGTCATCGATGGCGTCGTTCGCCGCATCGCCCGATGTGCGGCCTGAACCGACGGAGAACGGGAGAATGTTTGGTGCCCCGCCAAGGGAGAGGGAAATCACGTGGGCCCCGTTTTCAACGCACCAATCAACGGCGTCCGCCACGAGCGTGTCGCTTCCACTTCCGTTGGCTCCCAAGGCCTTGGCGACCAACAGGTCGACGTTCTTCGCCACGCCCTTCAGCCATCCGTTCGCCACCAACAATCCCGCCATGGAAGTGCCGTGGCCGTGGTCGTCGTACGGATCGCCGTTACCGTTGATGAAGTCCTTCCAGCCGACCAAGTTCACGCCCTCGAGGTCCTCATGGTCAAGGGCGATACCGGAATCGACGATGCAAGCGGTGACGCCCGCTCCCGTCATGGATTCTGGGACCGGGTTGATCAACTCGTGGTAGGTCGAATGGCGCTCAAGCGCCACCTCACTCGGGCGAAGAAGAATGGCGCCGTCGCTGAGGACCACGGCGGCGAGGTAGCCGGCAGCGAGAACGAGGGTGATGCCAAGCGTGATGCTCACGATGAGTTTGATCGCTCGGACATCACCGGTTTCGTAGTCAAATTCGGCTTGATAGGGCGGTGGTGCTGACCAGAATTGCGTGGCCTCAGCGACGGACGTGCTGACGTCATCCACCGGGTCCATGCCATCAACTCAGGGTGTGAACTATTTCAGTCAGTGTATCAACGAATCGCTTGACGTCTTCTTCGTTGTTGTAGAGATAGGCCGAGGCTCGCAGCGAGCCTTGAGAGTGGCCTCGGTCGGCAAACCAAGAGTGGACGCAGTGCTGTCCACTTCGCACCATCACGCCGGCTGCTTCGTCAAGAAGAAGCGCCACATCGTGCGCAGGCAGGTCGTCCATCAGCATGGAGCAAATGCCTCCACGCTTGGTTGGGTCCTCTGGGCCGATGATGGAGACGCCTGGGAGATCTTTGACGCCCTCGGTCATGATTCGGTTCAGCGCAATCTCATGTTCGTGGACCGCATCCATGTCGAGCTTGGAGAGGTAATCGATGGCGGCTCCCGTGGCCATCATGCCTGAGAAATTTCCGAGTCCTCCTTCGAACCGAGCGGGTGGAGCCGCCCACGTGGCATCGGTGTAGGAAGAGGTTTGGACGGTTTGGCCACCGGACTGGATGGTTCGCATGCCATCCAGCAGGTCGTAACGCCCCCACAATCCACCCATGCCCGATGGGCCGCACATTTTGTGGATGGAAAACGAGAGGAAATCGATGTCCAAGGCTTGGACATCCACGTTCATGTGCGGTGTGGATTGGGCACCGTCGATGGCCACCAGGGCGTCGTGGTCGCGAGCGACTTTCGCCACCTCCGCTACGGGTATCTCGATGCCGTCGAGATTTCCAACGTGGCTCATGGCGACCATTTTGAGATTCGTTCCGGCTTCCGCACAGGCGGCCTCAAACGCCTCCATGTCGAAGGTGTTGTCCGGATGACTTGGAACAACCCGGTGGTCGATGCCTTGTTCCTGCTCGAGTTGCAACCACGGCACGAGGTTGGAATTGTGCTCTCGGTCCGTCGTCAACACCACGTCACCTTTGTCCCAGTTCAGCCCGTGGGCGACCTGATTGATCGAGTGGGTGGCGTTCCTGGTGAACACGATCTCGTTGGGAGAGGGAGCGTTGAGGAACCGAGCCAGTTTGTTCCGAGCTTCTGAGACCGATTTCGAAACAGCGGTTCCGTAGCGGTGAACCGACCGACCGCCGCATCCCGGTGTTTCCGTGTAGTATCGGTGAATGGTGTCGATAACCGATTGAGGTTTGAGAGTGACACAAGCGTTGTCCAGGTAGGCAGGGGGATGGTCGCCGCTGAGGGTCGGAAAATCGTCTCTGTAGTTCTTTAGCATCTCACCAAGCCTCCTGGTCCGGCATGTAATCAAGTGCAGGTGCGTTGACGCCGCACGACGGGCAATCAATCCTGCTGGGCATTGGGGTGGTGCAGGCATAACACGAGTTACCAACCACCACCAAGGCTGAGCATCCCGGTCCGATGCATGGATGCTCCAATTCACCTGTGCTGTTCAACGACAGCGGAGAGGATGCGCCGCATTCGGGGCAAGCAGCACTGGTTTTCCTCATGGCTGGAACAACCCCCGACATTTCCAGCGAAGCATCGACCGCTGCCCGTGTTCGCACTTGCGCTTGGTTCCCGAGCATGCGCTGTGGGTACCACAACACAAACATCAGCACGGGGATGGCAGGCAACCCCGTGAGAAGATGAACGACGAGGAAGCCGATGTTACTCTCTCCGTACGATGCGACGTGGTGGAGTCCGGCCCACGATGAGATGACGACGAGCATCACCCACGTTGCGAAAACAGCGCTCCATCCCCGGAGGGAGTGGTCGGCCAGGGCTTCCTCCATGACCCTCACGTCCTCGTGAAGATGGTTGATTTCGACGTGCAAATCTCGGGTTTCAACCACGGCCTTCCAGAAGAAGAACAAGAAGAAGAACACGACGAGCACAACGAGCGTCCCTTGCATCATGTCAGACAGATTCAGGCCCACGGGAAACGTTGGGTTCTTTTGATGAAAAAAAATCTGGGCACCCACCAGACCGTTCCACATCACCAAGAGCGATATGGCGTGAATTCGCATGACGGGAAATAACATCCAGGCCTGGTAGGCAAACCAGCCCCAGCAGATCAGCGAGACCATGACTTGGAAAAACTGGAAGCCGCTGATGGCAAGGACGCCGTCCAGTCCAGAGACCTTTGCGTCGCCTCCGCTGATCAACTCGCTGGAAACGGATCCAAAAATCAGGGCAAGGAAGCCGAAGAGAATGGTCGTGTAGTGCGAACGAGTCCAGTCGTTTCGCAGTAATTTCCACTGAAACAGCCATTCTTTCTGAACCGTGTTCATCGTGTCTGCCAGCGGAATGTGAGCGGGGATTTCCCTGATGAGTTTCATTTCGCTCATGCGAAACGGTAGGTCGGAGTTGGCGGCGCTCGCGCCGACCTTCTCCGCCACATCATCGGCCATGGTGACCTGCTGGCGTTCGCCCCTTTGAGTCCTTTCGCTTCACCGTTCAGCAGGCTTGGTTTCTGAGGGTGATGGTTAAACGAGAAAGGGGGCTCGCCGAGGGTAGAGCCGAGATCGCATAGCCTGGTAGTGCGCGCGACTGGAAATCGCGTGGGCCCGTTCCCTCGGGAGTTCAAATCTCTCTCTCGGCGCCACACGGTCTCCCACCACCACAACGTCCATGTTCGGCAGGTTCGTGCGTTGGACGTGGACCCTTCGAGCAAGCCTCAACGGCGCTGGTACGCGCTCATGGCCTTGGGGATCCTTCTTCATGCGCTGAGCATGATGAACAGCGATCTTGGCCTTGATGCTCATGTCCGATTGAACGCAGCGATGGACGAAACGGCCACCGGGCAGGATTTGGCATGGGGAAACCTTCGAGTTGAGGACAGCACGCGTCAAACACCGGATGACCCGGGTGAATACAACGGCTACATTCCACCTTGGTTTGCATCTGAAACATCGGTCAAAATTTCGGCTTTTGCTGGAGTCCTCGGCGTGGCTTTGCTGGCAGGTGCGGTGCCAAAATGGTCCACACAACCGGGGCGGTTTGACCCAACGCCAGCGGCGCTGGTGCTTCTCAGTCCAATCTTTCTCTTTGTGTCAGGACGCGGGTATGACGAGGGTCTCTTGGCCCTTATCGCTGGCCTTGGCGTGATTGGATTCTTGTTCAATCAGGGCGCCCAACGACGCGAACGACTGCTCCATGTTCTGATGATGGCCACGGCGGTGCTGCTCTTGCTAGGCTGGAAGGGCTTCGGCATGATGTTCTGTTTGGGGGCCTGGGCGTTGACGCTTGTCGTTGGTTTCGTTTGGGTGATGATCGAGGACGGACGAACCGATCGAATCGGAGCGTGGCTGCGCCATCCGTGGAAGATGGGGGCCCTCGCCGCTGTTTTGGTACTGTTGGCGGTGTTTGTCGTTGGCTTCTTCGGCGATGTGCCGACCTTCCGAATCGTGCGTGAGCGTCCGCTCGCCTATGCGGTGGCCACGCTCACCGCCGCCGCCCACGCCTCAATCGTGTTCTTGCTGGTCGGTTTCATGCTGTGGCCGATGGTCGTCGCTCGATGGTCATCGTTCAGCGCATGGCGGGGGCCGGGACCGACCATGGTGGTGGTGTACGCAAGCGTGCTGCTGGCTGGTATTTCGTCGTACATCGGCGCGCTCTGGACGCTGGAAGCTTCTCTGTGGAACCGTTCCCTTCCGGAAACCATGCTGGTGTTGGGCAACAACGGGCGCTACGCTACGGCGATTCTTCTCCCTCTCATCACCTTGCTTCGATGGATTCAGCCTTCCAATGCATCCCCGAAGGGAAAGGAGGACCGGAACATCGGCTTCGCCGCTGCTGCCTTGGTGCCACTGATGTTGTTCATTGCGCTGTTTGGCCAGCAACTTTGGTCGGATGATGCTGGTGCATGGT
>MDTE01004371.1_pt1 | contig 10903 bp, 4 predicted proteins | sample 811231 | NCBI WGS metagenome assembly MDTE01 (sample SAMN05326651, study PRJNA326480) | marine metagenome | isolation source: seawater | place: Indian Ocean: Red Sea | collected 2010 | reverse complement strand
TGCCATACCACTAGCCATCATTGAGTTTGTAAACCCGTCAATAGCATGTAGAGCATTAATACCCCACCTAGTTACAGGTAGGTTATTATACCAAGATGCAGCTTGTGCCATCTTAAGTAGGAATAGGTTACCATATTTACCTTCATCTTCCCATATCTGTGCCATAGCCTCTAGAGCTTCAAAGTTATCGGTTTGTGCAAACTTAACATCTGCCCTACCTCTAATCAATGTCTTCTCTGGATTCTTCAGTGCATAGTCCCATTCCTTGGCCATGTGTTGCATAGCACGTTGGAAGTTTTCAACTACACCACCATATGTATATAGAGCACGTTTGATTGTAGCAGCACTAGAAGTAACACTTCCTGTACGTGCAAGTTCTCCTACACCTTCAAATGCTGAACCAGCCAATATTGAAACAGGTTTACCTATAGTCATTATTGTGTTACCAGCAAAAGCTCTGATTGGTGCAAGACCATTCAACAGACTGTTATACCGTATACCGTGGATACCCTGTGCAAATAGACTAGGTGTACTTGGATCTGCATCTATAAATAACTTAGTCCAACTAACATTCTTCTCAGCCCATCTATTCAGTTTAACTACGTCATCCACCTTACCATCTGTTATGTCAAATGCCTTTACAAAAGGTTTAAGTAGTTCAGGACTTTCATCGTTAATCTGTTTTAATGTATTAGTTAGTTCATCAGTTTGTGTATGTATCTTAGCGTAATCAGTTTCAAACTGTTCTAAAAGCTCTGTTAGTTTCTGAGTAACGTTAGGACTAGGATCTCTTATCATATCTAAGAGTTTACCTTGGTAACCCCAAAGATATCTATTAGCACGTGTCTCCTTAGCAACGACTGCAAGGTTATCAATCAGTAGTTCTTGTTGACGACGATTATCTAGTACACCATCTAATACTTGTGCAGCTCTAGATGCGTCTGCTACGCTATCTGCTGCTTGTTGTGTAGCAAGTGCTGAAGCTCTGATCTTCTGTGGATCATACAGGTTATTAAATACCTCTCTGAATGCCAAAGAATATGTAATAAATTCTTCATCACTTAGAAACTCTTGACCTAAAGTAACTTTAGACTTAAGGATATTCATTGCTTCTGCTAACGCTTCAGTATCTAGACTGTAGATTTCTAATACTTTCTGATCTACAGCAGCCTTAAGGTCTTCAGGTGTAGCTTTCCACTTGCCTTCAATGATCCATTCAACACTTTCAGAAGGCGACATGGCAGCAACTAGTTCTTCTAAGAAGTCACCACGTTCTGTACCGGACATACCACTTACTAGTTTCCTCATAGCAGGGGTAGGTAGAGCAGCTCTGGCTCGTCCATTAGTAGTGTTCATATCATTCAGTATCCTATGATGATCTACCATAGCTCCTAGTGGATCTGCGGGACCTTGTACGGATTGAGCACGTGCTTGTGCTTCTACAGTACCTTCTATATCATGGATAATTGGATCGTATTCACCTTGATTAGTTTGTACACGTTCAACAGCTTCTTCTACTAAAGAGTTTTCTCTTGCTTTAGCTGCTTCATCTAGGTTCTTAGTAAGTGGATCGAAGGCCATTTCATCAACTTCAATACGCTTACGTTCTGCAACTAGTTCAGCTAACCGTAGTTCATCTGCTTCACCTAGTTCATCTAGTAGTCCAAGTGCATCAATTTGATCATCTATCTCTTTAATAGCAGGACTAACAGTCTGTTGTGTAATGTTGTCCGCATTCTTTACTAAACCTTCTACAGCTTCATCTGTCATAGGTACAGCTACAAGTCCAGGATCCCATTCAATCATGTCTCCTGGTTTCGCTGCAAGATTAGCTTGCCAATGTAATTCACTTCTTTTGAAGTCGTAGTTATGTAACCAAGACGCTTCAAATATATTCTTCTTAGGACGGTTCTTAAGCCAAGTCCTTAATGAGAAAACACCTTGTACTAATTCACCTGCACCGGCCATACCTAAGTTTTCCATTAGGTTATACCATCTCCTTTCATCAGGACCAGCACCTTCCCTTGTAGCCCAAGGTAGGTTCCAACCGAATGTATCGTTAAGTGCTTTAGCTGCGTTCTCATCATCAGCAGATGTAGAGGATGCAACAACAGCAGTATCAAGACCAAGACGTCCAGCAATAGCAGCTGTGGTCTTGATACCAGCAGGTATACTAGCAGCCCAAGGTGTACTAGCAAGTGCAGGTATAACAACCTGTGGTGCCATTATAGAGGGTAGTACCACACCAGATAGTTTCCTTACTGTGTGTGATACACCATTCTCTGATTGAGGGTTCTTATCGTGCCAGAAGTCTTTAATTGGATCGGTGAGACCACCACTAATTAAAGACATTGCACCCATACCTGTGTCAACCAAACCTCGGGTAACAGGTACAGTTGCGTCTCTAACACCTTCTAGTCCAGCAAACGGTGTTTCGTATCCAGCAATACCAGTGTTAAGTAGGTTTGCATTCTTCCGTTCCTCTACCATTTGGATGAGGTCAGATTCAGTTAAACCTTGATCCTCTACCCACTGTAGGAAGTTAGGATCATCTGATATTTCACTAGCAGCTCTAGGTACCTTTAAGGCTTCAGCAGCCATCTCTGATGCACCCTCTACAAAGTCAGGACCAGCTTTATCTACTTCTGACGGTGTATGTAGAGATAGTTCTTCATCTCTTTGTTGTTCTCTTTCTACTTCCAGTTCATCACCGGCTCGTTCAAATGCTGAGTATGTCATACCACTTTACCTTGAGTAGTACTATATCGTTTTAAGACTTTATTGAAGAAATTAACTAATGTTTCGTATGACTTACCACCTTGACCGTAGAAACTAGATCTAGTACCTACTCTTCCTTGGTTATCAGGTCCAAATAGATTAGGCATGGATGCCCATTCAGGGGCAAGTGCATCAATTATACTTTCACTTAAACCTTCAGTCTTTATTCTATTCATTAATTGTTTAACTCCCTGTGTAGTCTGTTCATACCCTAACCTAGATAATGCTAATCTCATAGCACCCCAATCTTGGGCTTCTGGTGTCATTGCACCACCACCTACATTGTTCCATGTAGTAGAGAGGAATTGATACCTACCAGATGCATCTGATATTTGTCCTTTAGGTATAACTCTATCATGACCTGCCATGTGATCAAACTGACCGAATCCTACTTTAGTACTATATCCACTATTTGGTTGATCATACGTACCTTCAGCAAATGCTATCATGTCAAGGAATGCTCTATGTTCAGGAGTATATGTGAATGAACGATTGTCATAGTTAGGAGTAGATCCACCGATATCTGCTATAACACTAACCTTTCTATTAACACCTTCACTGAGAGTAAAATAACTACCATTAGCAACTTTTTGTGATGTTATAGTAGGTTGATTATAACCATTTAAAAGACTTTTAAATTGATTCCCAGCTTGTTGTGCCTCTTCTGTTGTTGTGATGGCTGAATTTGGTAATGTTATACCATGTATAGCCTTCACTTGATCTGCAAAAAACTGAGTAACTGGTATTCCTAACACTCTAGCTCCTTCTCTAATGTAGTGTAAACTTGCTGCATGACTCCTTACTTCTTGATATGTTAATTCATTTATATTAGGCATTTTATTGACTTTTGCGGCAAACCTATACAGTAAGGCTTGGTCTTCAGTAGATCTAGTCAGGTCAATTTTATCAGTTTCATCTCTCTTATTTTGTATCTTTGTATTCCACTGTGCATCTGATAAACCGTGAGACTTTGTAGTTCCTGGAAAAGCAGTAAAATGCCAATTAGATGGATCTTTAGGATCCTTTACTATATTAAATATACCTTCTTTTTCCGCTTGTTCTGTTGCCAGCTCTGTTGCTCTACCTATGATATATGACATTTTATCTTGTCTTCCTTTACCACTAGCAGCTCTCCACCCTGGATTTTCCTCAAGGGCTTTAGGTATGTTTGATATTATAAGGTCGAACATTCGATCTTCTACTAACCCTAATCCTGGTAGTTCACCATTAGCAGCTTTAACATCCTTTAGGTTTACATCTGCTTGCTCCTTGAATTTAGTAGCTACGATTAGTTTAGCCTGTGCTTCTGCTCTCTTTTTAGCACCTATCATTTCAAGTTGTTTATCTATACTTCTAGTATCAGCTACAGGTGCTCCTGGCTCGAAGGACTTGAGTAATTTCTCCATAGCACTAAGTTCGCCAATTGTCGCACTTGGATACTCTACGGAGTTCATCCACTCCTTTCTAATTTGCTTAACTGCACCTGGTTCCTGTCGTAATATCTGAGCTGTTCTATTTAAGGTGTCCTTAAACTTAGCGTCTCTCTGTCTTTTAAGTATGTTAGCGTTTTGTTGACCTGAATTTAAAACAAGATACCTTGCCTGTTCTATTCGTGCTGTAAAGCCATTCTGGTTATCTCCTATACCGAGGTTATGGTTACCAGTCGTTTCTCTGGCATGCCTCAACAATGCATCTAGATCCTCTAAGCCTATTTGACCGTTCTTTGCTAGATGATCTATATCTTTAAAGAAGTCATAAGTAGCTGCGGAGTGGTTACCACCAAATCTTTGTACTCGGTAATCATATAATTTACCTAGTCCTTCGTTTCTCGCTGCGGCAACCTGTACATCACCAATCAGTCTTTTTTGGTCAATGTCTGCCGATACATTATTTAGGTGACGAAACTGTGCTGCAGTAATAGCGTCATCTACTTTACGTAGTTCTGGTGCTATTTCCCCAAACTTTACAGCATGTGGTATGTCATCATTCCAAGCATCTTTACCGAATACTTCATGAAGAACTTCAATTTTTCTTTTATCTAATGCCTGTTGAAATGCTGTATGATCATGGAAGTTATGCCTATTCTCTAAGGCCCAAACCTTCATACGTTGTTCGTACTCACTAACACCATTCAAGGCAGCTATTTTATTAGCAGATATTGAATATGCACCAGTACTGTTTTCCAACAGTCTTACAAAATCTGACCTGTCAAATACATGACCCGTTTTAGTAGAGTATGTACCTATTAGACTTTCATAAAATGCTTCTTGCTTTGCGGTATCATCACCTAGAGCTGCAAGTTGATTTCGATAATCAGCTAGTTGTGAAGGGGTCCAATCTAACTTAAACATCAAATCTTTGGCAGCAGCAGTATCAGCTTCAGCTTGTATAGCCTGCTGTTGTTGTACTGCACCTACTACCATAGGTATAGCTTTAGCAAGTGCTGGACCTAACTTCTGTAATAGACTTTGATCTGGTTGCCTTTGTTGTGAAACTTGTGCAGCTTGGTATTCCTGTCGCGCAACTGCAACTCTATCATCTAGTTCTTTCTGTTCCCACTTTTCAATCCACTCTCTATTATTCTCATAAAATAGATGGTTGTCTCTTATGTTATCTATTTGTACTTTATCTGCACGTAACTTATCGCCTATGTAAATTTTATGACGATTCAAGTCAGCCTTAGCTACCGTGTCTAGATTTTTTACCTCTTGTTGACCTTGTTTTTCAAGACTAGCAAGTTTCTTTTCTATAGGTATTTTAATTTGGTTTGCTTTAAAACCACGTGATCCACTCTCTGCGTACAGTTTGATTGTCATTGTTTTAATAAATTTTATCCAAAGGCATTAGCTACAAAGGATAGAGCTGTCATTGCTGCTGCTGGTAACTGTCCACCTGGTATAACCGCAGCAACTGCTGCAGCTGTTTGTAGACCCATACCTACCATCTGTCCACCCGTCATACCTCCACCTGAATCAGCCATACCTGCTCCTGACATACCTGCACCCCATACTGGTGGTTTTCCTCTTTGAGGTAACATCGGGTCAACGATGATTGATCTAGGTGTTTTAAATGGTTTAGGAATCGGGATAGGTGCTGTTGGGATTGCCATTCGTGCAGCGTCTGCTTGCATGTTTGCAGCATACTCATCCATACCTATCTTCTTAGTAGCTCTATCGTAAGCTTCACCGATACTTAACTTAGCTTTTTGTCTCTGCTCTCTTTGTAAAGCACTCTCTCCTTCTATACCAGCTCTAACTAAATTATACTGTTGGTCATTAGCTAGTAGTTGATTCTTTAGTAGAGCAGTTTGACGACCTGCTTCAGCTACTAATGATTGATATTGTTTATCTGCTGATCTACCTACTCGTCCTCTTGCTCTTGCTTTACCTTCACCTTGGATCTGTTTAACCATCAGGTCTTGTAATTTAAAAGCAGTCTCATCACGTCCAGACCTAAGCTTCAACCCAGCTTCCTGTCGCTTCATATCAGCGGCTAACTCTTGTGATGCACCTTGATAAGCTAGTTGAAAGTAACGTTCTTTAGTTACAGCAGCTTCTTGCTCGTAAGCCATGTCGCCTGCTGCTATATTATATTCTATCTGAGCTTCGTAGAGTTTTTCAGCTTTGTTATACTGTCTTACTTGTGCATTATATTGTGCTTCTTGTATTTTAGTTTGGTAGTCCCACTGCTTCATGGCGACTCTATCTTTAAGTCGAGCGACTACCTCTTCATTACGTCTATTTACTGCATTGATTAATTTAGATTGATTATAATTCCGTTGTTCTCTTTCCCAACCGTCATCATAAGCATTCGTGGCGGCTTCATGTTGCCAATCAGCCACTTCATCGAAATCCGGTCCATCACCACCACCTTGAGGTGGTCCACCAAAGGACTCTAATCCCATAGTAGCAGTGCTGAATACTTCTCTATGTATGTCTCCGGGAGGTTTAAGAGAATCAAACTGTTGATTCCCTATCTCCCCAAACCATTCAAAACTATCCATTTGTTTTAGTTCTTCTCCTACGTTTTCTAGGTTGTTTCGGTTTTATAGGTTTTGATATTACTGAATATTCATGGTCCCACTTTAATCTTCTAACTAGACCTTTCCTTGCCCAAGCTTCTAAATGTGTACATCCTAATTTCCTTCCAAAATCTTCAATTAAATGTAGATGCTTGTACCACAGTTCAAAGTCAGAAGACTTATCAACAGTCCAAACTAATATTCTTAGTACATTCTTACGTGGGTATTTAACTGGTTCAACTACTAAGGCTGATTTTATCTCACCTTTGTCAACACCTATCCATAAATATTCACGTTCATTTAATAACTGTTTTAATAAATCAGCAGGTAATAATTCTCCAGTAGAATGATCTAATGCTTCTTCAAATAAAGGTTTGAGAGAATACCAAATGTCTGGGATATCTTCTGATTTAACTAGTACTACTTGTTGGGTGGTCATTTGTTTTAAGTTCGTCTGTAGAATCGTGGTGAATAATTACCTTCCCACATCATTGAAGAAAGTGAGACGGGGAATGGGGAGTTACTGAATACTCTTAAAGTAAAGTTATCTGTCTTTTGATGTACAGGTATAGTGAATACTGCTTGTTCAGTTAGAGGCACATCATCTGCTAAGTATTGGTTAGCATCTTGTACAGGTTGTACGTCGAACCATGTATCAGTTGTAATCTCTATACTTTCAGCTGGTGTTTCTGTGTTGTTGTTTGATGTTCCTGCAGCTATAGTACCTAACGGTACGTTACCTGAGGTGAAAGTTACAGTACCTTGATCATCCGTAGATGTATAATTGTAGTGAGTACCTGCTACTTTCTCATCACCGTTAACCTTAACAACTACACCACTCTCTTTCTTAAGTGGGAATGGTACCTTAAATGCATCAGTACCATCAGTACCGTTTGTACTGTCTCCAGTGAATGTATCTTTTGGTCCTATATAACCTTTACGTTTCATTTTAAAACCTATACCACTAGAGAGACCAACAGCAAACTTCATACGTGCTATGGTTAAGGACGCTGGGTAATCATATATCGTACCTTCAGGGTTAAGTTTAAAGTATGTCTTAGGTAGTTCTACATCATAGTTATACTGATACCCTACATAAACATCAGAAGCAGAGCCAGAGAAGTTTAGTTTAGGTATCTTAAAGTAAGTACCACCAGCATCAGAAGCTACCTCACTTTCATCACGGTTAGGACTCACAGTAAAACCTGATGTACCTTTAATAAGTATAACAGGATCTAGTGTTGTTATATCTGAGAATGGTATATAACACTTTGAACCATCAAAGGGTTCAATTGTTGCAGTACCAGCTGCATTACTACCACTACCACCACTTATGGTTACTGAGGGTACGGCTGTATAACCACTACCTGAATTAGTAATAGTAAATCCAGTTACAGCACCACCACCTATCGTAGCAGTAGCAGTAGCTGTTACACCATTAGGATCAGAAGGAGCTGATATAGTTACAGTAGGTACTCCTGTATATCCAGAACCACCTGCAGATACTGCTAATGTCTTCACCTCTTTATACTTAACAGAACTTGCTGGTTTGTAGAGATCCATATGAGGGTTGATCTGTTGACCATCAGCAGTCTGTAGAACGTCTTCATCTGTTGCTTTACTTACGTTAGCCTTTAACAGTATATGATTAGATCCACTCTTAACGATGATCCACATTATATCACTGTCAATAGTAACAAACTGTACATCACCTGGCATGGTCCACTTAAACCATGACTTCATAACTTGTCTATCACCTACGTTGTAGGTTTTATGGAAGTATATATCAGGACTAGTCCTACCATACAGTGCTATCATTGAGTTCTGTGGACTAGAGATAAGATTATCTATTTCAGCTGGAATCCATTCTGCTACAATCTTACCTACATCATCTACAATAGGACTCTCTTCAGAACCTCTTGTAGCTATATTAAATACTCGTGTATAACTAGGTGTCTTACTAACAAAGTTAATTGTAGTACCTACATCAACTGGGTCAATCTGATCATCCATTTCGTAGTTAGATATACCACGAATAATAGCTGATGCTGGTGTAAGAATCTCAGAGTCTGAAAACATAATAAACTGTTGATTCTTACTAAATAAGATAAGACCTTGAGCTGTTGGTATGACTCCGTGTAGGGACGCTGGTCTGATACTTGTACAGTTGAGGTCAATCGGATCTGAGTCACTAGCTGTTAATGCTGATGTATGGTATAGATTATAAAACTGATTAGTCTGACTCATAGATACATTATCTTCAGTCAGGAATCCAAGTCTATTGTTGTGGAAGAATGCTTGTTGTATTGTACCAGCGTAGTTACCAGCTGCATTCTTGAATACAAATGAGGGGTGTGCATTAGTCGTCTCATCTCCTACTGCACGATTAGCCCACGCTGATTGAGTTCCATCAGTAGTCAATGCTTGTTGAAAGTTAAATTTATTAACATCTGTATTCACTAATTCATGAGGCATTGTCTCACCTTTTAAACCAGGAGATACACTAGGGTCTACTGTCTCTTCCCAGAAACCAGTACCTGATGTACCATCATCAGCAACGAACTTAGTCCAATACGATGACTGAGAGGCTAAGGTGTTCATGATCTTAACAGCTCTATCGTTAACTGATTGATCTGGTATCTTAGTGATGTCGGATACTTGTTCATTATAGGCAAGCATTGCTACGTTACCTTGATTCTCAATAGCCTTCAGTGTGAATGCTTTATCAGTAAAACCTGAGATTGTTGTTTTAACATCATTAGTGGTATTACCGACAAGAGCTTTAGCGATAGTAATTTCATCATCCTTAAAGTAATTCTTACCAGCATCAATACTGTTTACTGTAATTTCAGTGGCTACATTCCCTTCTACTTTAACGTCTACTTTTAAACCAGATCCATTACCAATAGTTGCAACTGGGACTACTAAGTCATCACCGCCTCCACTACCAAGTTTATTATCAGGAATTGTAATGTTCTCAGCAGCTGCGAAATTCTTACCAGCATCAACTAGTGTAACTGTAGCAGCTCCTGAACTATTAACAGCTACTGAAAATGTAGCATCAGAACCAGTACCTGAAGTAGTGTAGTCACTAGTCCCTATAGTATAAGTACCTTCAGTCCTGTCAGTGTCCGCAGCACCAGGTGTTCCTAATGTAAGAATCTTAGATTTAGATACTGTTGTAGCGACATTCGTATATGTAGCATTAGAACCACTACCACCTCCATTAGCAGTAGGTGTTTTAGTTACTGTAGGTGTTTCAAAAGATAGTTCCAAGGATGAAGGTAGTAGAGTTACCGTCATAGTACCTGGAAGGTCTGTTGCTTCAATCTGAGTCTTTACAGCAGATAAGATACTTTTAGCAGTGTTTGTTAACTCTACATCACTAGTAGTTTCACTGGTAGAGTTGATAGTTACGTGTGCTGTAGGTGAATAAAGTGTACCATCAACATTAATTGTAACTGCATAAGAGGTACTGTATTTAACTTGTGTTAGGAAGACAGTGCCTTTATTAGCTACGTAGGTAGGGGCATCTTCAGGTTCAATTACTTTATTTTTGTTTGTAATAATTGAGGTAGCTTGAACAGTTAGTACATCATAATCATAGTACTTATTACCTGAACCTAAGTAGGTTGTAAGGGGTGCATTACCATCAAAGGTCACAGGGTTTACTTCACATGCTGTGCCGTCAGTGTTCCATACTCTAACAGTCTGACCATCTATATGTCCTATGTACTTCTGTCCATCTGTTGTGTTGTCTATATAAAACCACTTAGCATTGGTAGAGGTGAAGGTGGAACCACTGGCTTTATCTACTATCTCTTTAATAAATTTTGTTCCTGGTCTTTTCCTTAATCCAAATGTAGGATCAGGCAAGGCATTGAGACACTCTCTCACCTGGCCAGGAAGTTTCTTTTGATCTGATTGTCTTGATACACCACCAAGGTAATTGGTGATTGCTTGAGTGACTGCTGCCATTATCTATAAAGTGCGTGATAAGGTTGGAAACCATTATAATTATTCTGACCTTTAGGGTGTCCAAAGAAAGTATAATCACCTTGATTACATTCATACTCTAAAGCCATAGCTCTGTTGTATGCTTCC
>MDTE01195874.1_pt1 | contig 10904 bp, 8 predicted proteins | sample 811231 | NCBI WGS metagenome assembly MDTE01 (sample SAMN05326651, study PRJNA326480) | marine metagenome | isolation source: seawater | place: Indian Ocean: Red Sea | collected 2010 | reverse complement strand
TACTGGTTACTGGTTACTGGTTACTGGTTACTCGACGCTAACCGTCGACCAGACGGGGAGCAGCACCCCCCGTCGGATCGATTGTTAAGCTGTCTTGTGGGTGTGGAGGGGGTCAACGTCCTCAAACACGTTCCTGTACCCCCCGCGCACAGGGTCCCTCTCTAGCAATGCGTTGAGCGATATCGTCCGCTCGGCCCAGGCTCGCGCCTCTGACCGGGTGAGGGGGATCACCCCTCTGATTATCCTCTCAGGGGTCACTGAGGGGTCGTTATATTTTGTATCTGCGCCCCCCTCGCCGGAGAGGAAGTATTCTCCATTGCGACCCTTGTATAGGGTTTCAGAGACATACGTCTCTGAGCCTTTTCTTTCGCCGTTCCACTTCCAATCTAATTTTTTTGCCTCGTCTGGATCATACTTCCCACCTGGGCAATAGTCTGGATTTCTAGGACTGCTCTTTTTCTTCATACTATTTTTACTTTTGGGTTTTCCCTATCTCTCAGGAACGTGTTCATTATGCCACGGGTGGAACACACCCACAAGGTTTTTCTTAAAAAAACACCCGGACAATGGAAGGGAACGCAGTGAAAAACGGACAGTTTCCGGACAGTTTCCGGACAGTTTCCGGACAGTCTCGCTAAAACGTGAGTTTTGCTGGGGTTTTGAAGAAGTATCTCAGCGATTAAGAGTCAACTGCTCTACCGTTGAGCTACCGAGGCGGCATTGTGTGCGAACCGGATCGATCCCCTTGTAGCACAAGGCGATCGTGAGGAATCAGCTATTCATTCATCGGTCGCTATGAGGGGACGCTAGGCCACAGAGGAGGGGGTCTCAAGGAAAAAAAACGGACAGTTTCGGTACAGTCCAGATCACTCGTCGCCGGACTCGTCTTCCTCGTCTAGCATTGCAAACCCCTCAGAAATCACGCGATGTTGAGCCACTGCAAGCGCGGCTACAATCTCGCCTGTGGGCACGCGCCCACTGTACTCGGTCAAAAGCTGGTCCAACGCCAACGGAAACTCACCTAAGTCTGAGCCTACGTCTTTTTCCTCTGGGTCGAAGAAGTTTATCCTATTCATCAGCGGTTTCGCGGTCGATGCGCTCTCGATTCTCAAGCATCTCATCGATCCTTCGGTAAGCCTCAAGTAAATCCGGGTCCGTCGTCGATGCGTCCGGTTTTGCAAACTTTTGCGCCCCCCGGACTAAACTCTCCAAATCTAAACCATCAAACTGTTTTGGGTCCAACTTCATATTCACCTGCTATAGGTAACAGGCTTCTCCTCCATTGTCATTCTTATTTCTCGCATGCCTCTCAGCTCGTCGTTTACTAAATCCAGGGATTTCTTAGCCTGTCTTAAGAGCTTGCGCTTGTCCTTAAGAGCCGACTTCGCATTCTCTTTTGACGATTCAGTTTTCGCATTTTTAACCCTACGAGTCGCCGATTCAACCTGTCGGGTCGCCTTCTCCACTTTAACCCTAGCACGTTCAATCTTACGCCTAAACCCGAGGATTTTATTCGCCACATCAACCCTGCGATTGCGACTCGCAACAGGCATCTGGACGTCTTCAGCCGGAAACTCAAGTGAGTTGAAAAAGTCTTCAGAGGTCTCTTTGAGCACTGCATCCTTAAGCTTAAGCGACCCATCTGACTCCTGCTGCATGCGGTACAGGTAATCTCGGAAGTCTCCGAAATCCTCAACCCTCGACCACCCCTTTTGAGCCCAGTTCCTCTTCTCGGCAAACCACATAACTGCCTGAAGATCGTCAGAAGTCATTTTGTATGTGTCCCCATACTTGTCTGCAATCTTTGATGTCGCCGAATCGAAAACGTCTTGACCAAAGTAGAAGTCTGAATTCTTAACCCCCGTCTCAGCCTTTGGTTGAATCCTCCAGGGGGCACCCCCCAACTCATATCCTACTCGCCTCAAAAACCTTGCCGCCCAAACATCAATTGTGGCAGTTGTCCGGGTGCCTTTTAAGTTCCCGGTAAAATTCACTGCTTTGGGGGCATCCGTCTCAGCCTCCCATACTCCCTCAACTATCTGGAACACTCGATCCGTATGGACCCCGTATTTCCCACCGTTCTTCCGGACAGGCACTGCCCCCGCCTCAAACATGCTGACCGATAAAATGTCCGGGGGAGTGATATTTTTGGCAATAGCTCTAGCTTTATTTTCTGAACGCTTGAACTCATTCTTTGATTTATTGCCAGACTCCGATTCGGCATAAAGTTTTACAAATCGATTCCTTGCCTGAGCAGATACCCACTTGTATTCAAAAACTGGATTGCCACTAGAGTCAGTCTTCCGGATCTTGTTGCCCTGCTTGTCCCTTTCAATCTCGCCCTTCTTCCTAGACCAGACAGGGGTTTGTGTTTCCTCAATATATTTCTTTAAGAGTGCCCCACTTTTGAAATCCCTAAGCGTCTTGTTCCTGGCATCCACATACTGCTTTAAGCCTCCGGACTTCCATCTATTAAACAGGTCGATGGCATAAAGAAAGTTCTGCTCAACCTTTGTGTTTGGTGAAGTGCCCCCTAAAAACTCCAAAAAGATATGACGATCAGCATCGGATGGGATTATTTTTGAGATGTTTTTCGCTACCCCTGAATACCAACCAATCGCTTCAAGAATGTCAGGATCGTCTTTCCATTTGGAGAAATCTTCAGCAAATGCTTCTGCGTATCGGTCGATGATGCCGTCATATAGTTTTGCCTGACGACCAGTAAGCTTGTTCCGACTATCAAGCTTAGATGTATTTAGGCTTGTGACAATTGCTTTGAGGTCTTTTTCAGCTTGAGCAACATCTCCTGACTCATCAATTACAGATCTAACGAGCGGAGAATCTAAGAAGTCATAAGTCTGGATCTTTATTTTGGGCTTACCCCTGTCCTGCTTGACGTTCCCTTGTTTGTCTCTCTCGTAGACCATATCAAGGGTCGCGTCATCGCCCCCCGGAACATCGCCCTTTGGTGCTTCATCGCCTCCCCTGAACAACGGTCCACCCCTTGTTGCGCTTTGCTGCGCCACATCGGCAAATGATTGTGCCTCCGGAAGAATAGGCCAAACGTCGAAAAGTTGAGGGTCTCCGTTGGTATCAATGATGACATTGCCCTCATGCACATCGAAGATCTCAACTCCGTCTTCATGCCGAAAACTTTTATCGGATCTCGAAAGGACAGACCAACCCCTTTCGTCCAGCAACTTGACGATTTCGTTAAAGCTTTTAGGAGGGCGACCCTCCTGAAACTTCTGGGCAGTGACGATGACAGAGACTCCCCGCTCATCCTCTGAGACTCCCAGAAACCGTCTCTGCAAGCCAGAGGAGGCTACGGAGTTGTAATCGTTTAACTGGTCGAGGTATTGGGCAGGGGTTTTGTAGGGTTTGCCATACATCTGGCTACGAGTAGCCTTAACAACCCAACCACCTTTTTTAGCGTAGACAGTATGCTCTTGCCCCTTACTGCGAATATCAGCACCTGCCTCAAGAGACAAAAGATCTTTACGGGGAATGTGCCAATTGTTCTCTTTGGCCCATTTTGAGATTGCCTCGTCTTGTGAGTCCATCTCCCGCAAGGCACCGGAGATGTCCGCTGGTTCTTCTACCCAACTTTCTTCGCCTTTTCGCCTTTTCGGTAGACCGGGTATCGAGACGATTTCTTCATCTGCTGATACATTTCCTCGACGGTCAAGTTCTTCCGCAAGGGAGCCCCAGTGAAACCTGGTAGCACTCGTTTTTTCTCCTGTTTTCGCATCACCCTTATCCTGCCACATTCCAGGCTTTGTTGCGATGTTTATATTTTGAGGAGAATCCTCCCCTTTGAACATTGGGGAAAGATTTCGCTGGACACTCTGATATGCCCTGTCAGTGATCGTTACGGGTTGATCCGAGATCGACAGGTTCTGCATTCGGTCCAACCGGTAGGACTTCAAGATCCGGTTCTTGTCCACCAATTGCTGAAACAGATTCTCGTTCTTGAGGCCCAGATCTTTCTTCTCAAACCCCAGAAAACGCATCAAACCATCGCGCTTCGCTTTAACCAATTGGGCTTCTTTTGCAGTTCGCCCCTTCCCGCCTAAAGCCTCAATGCCTGTCTTGCCTTCGCTCAACCCAGTCAAATACAAGTATAGATCGCTAAGAAACAAATCTCTGACAGGGTTAAGTCCAGGGGTCTGCCTACTTACATCTCCACCTCGGCTTTTATATTCATCCCTCCAGATGTTGAGGATTTTTGCTCGTTCACTACCAGCCTCAGATGCTTCAAAAAGATCGATCCGAGACATCAAATCATTGACATCAATCGTAGTGATATTGAAATTCCTGCCGGTTTTTGATGCTGAAAAAGTTAAGGGAAACCCCTGCCGGTAAGAGGTCACGATATCGGCAATCTTTTTACCGGTCTCATGCACCTGGTTATAGGTGAACTCAATTAGGAACCCAGAGTCTTTGACCCGACTTTTCATTCGGTCATTGATCCGGATCAGAACATCCATCAAGTGAGGGGTGAGAATTCTCTTCGAAGTATTAAGCATCGATTGGATCATCGATTCCGGAAGGAAATCGCCCCGGTAAGCCCCGTTCTCCAATTCTTGAAAAGGACTCAGGTTTGTAATCATTTCCGAAGCCTGAGTGGTTGTATCGACTGCTTCTTTAACCTTTTCCGCTCTCTCCTTGTCTTGTTTTTTTCTTTGCCCTTTGTTTAGGAACTTAACCCTCCCATTGACCTTTATGGGTTGTCCGTCTTCACCTCGAACAACATCGGCAGTTGAAACAAAAGAGGATAGAGCACCCCTATGGTCCTTTGAATTTAACTCTGCAAGGTTCCATCTTGTTCCGGCAACTTCCTGAAGTGGATCTCCGAGCGTGATCACATTCTTACTTCGACGATGAAGCATGTCAGCAATGTTCGAGAAAACTCGACCATCTTTTAATTTCAACGCCTAACCTTCTCGGACCAACCCCATTGCCCTGCCGATATTTCTGACGGCATGCAGTCCTAAGCTATTTCTTGCCAAAAACAAATTCCCAACAAGCCCATCAGCCAACCTGCTTCCTAAGCCTGCGCCTGTTTTTTTCTCATAGCTTCCACCAATACGGAACTTCAGATTGTTAATCTGACCACTACGGATAAAAGATTCCGGGTCAAACTTCTCAAAGAAATTTTGCATTTGCTCTGCATAAATCTCATCTCTTGTTATCTCGAATTTTCTGTGCTCCGGAAGGGTTGTGTATTCCTTTCTCAATTCTTCAGGAAGGCTTTTCACATAGTCCCCGAAGTATTGGTCTAGATATTGTTTGTTAAGCAAGCCTTCAAAGTTAAACTGCATCACCTCTTTCCCCCCAACAGACCTGATAACGGGATCACCGAATAGCAATCGATCTTGAGCCGACAATGCCTCCTCAATTTCCGGCATCTTAGTGATCGCGTGACCCAACTCATGAGCGAGTGTGTCCCTCTTGAGTCGCGCCTTTTCCGTGTTAATCAAAACAGTGTTTCTGCCTCCAGAGGAAACAAGGTTGACCCCCGATGTGTTGCCATATGACTCCCCCCTTAGTTCACCATACCTTCTATACTGCTCTTGATTCAAAAACTTGATGTCAAGGTTCCCCTCCCCATTGCGGTAATGGCCATTTTTGAATAAGTATGAAAGACCCGCGAAAAACTTTTCATCTTCCCGACTTCCTCCGACCCACTCCTCAAAGTTTGTCTTCGATTCGTCGTCCAGTTTTTCCTTAAAATCTTCGATGAAATTATTAATTTCCTGGCTTCGCTTTTCTTTGCCTCCAATAACCTGCCCCGCCAACTGCCCCATAGGACCAAACAACGCACCACCAGCAATTGCCGATCCCGCGAACTCTTCGTCAAACGTCATCAGCCCTAAAGCCCCACCAGTTGTGGCACCCGCAGCAACTGCCTTTGTTGCTTTGTAAGGATAAACCATCAGCCCTTTTACTGCTGAGTTCTTCCCTAGAACAGATAGAACTCCTGCCACTGTTCTCGCCCCAGGCTTAACGGTGGAATCCCTGGCTATACGGTCAAGAACCGGAGGAAGGTTCAACCTTTGAGACTGCTTCTTAACTTGTGCGGCTAAATCGAGAGCGTCGTCTTTTATGTTTCCCAATCGATCAATCGATTTTCGCAAGAAACCAACCTTGCCTTCCATCGGCAAATCGATAGGCAGAGGCTCCCCTTTGATATTTGTAGGAACCCGTTTTCCGACCCCCTCAAACACTCCCCCAACAAAGTCGCCTGTTTCGCGCAAGGCAAATGTTGTAGCAGTTATCGGGAGTTTTGCTGCCCCGCCTACTAGTCCAAACAAAGCTTCCTGCATCTGACCGGTCTTGATAGCGGTATTCAGCAGTCCCCGGCTAATCAGGCTTGTTCTTTTTCCTGCTGCTGCCGCCTTTGCCGTCGCTCGAACCGCAGAAGTGCCCCCTGCTGAAACAACCGCAGACGGGTCAAGAAACAGGCTTAAGCCTTCAGCCAATTTTGAATCGACCCAGGATGAAGGTAAAAAACTATACCTATCATCTCCCATCATCTGACGAGCCCGATGCTGCTCCAGTGTGCGTTGTTGCCGGAAATATCCTCTGGCAAATTGTTTTATCGGCTCAGGAAGTTTGTGGTATTGAGCACCTGAGTCCCCTGGTAATAATTTGAAATGCGCTTTTGATACACCAAACGCGACTCGCATAAGGAGATCGCCAATGTCGCTTCCTCCCCGAATAAAACCTTCTAGAACTGTTCCGGGCAGCTTTTCAATTTTTGTCGTTGTCGCGGCATGCGCCGCTTCCTTTATCTGGTTCCAGATTTGTGCTCCACCTTCCGGAATTGCGTCCATCATCTCCAAAAAATTGAAACCATCAGAAATCTCTTGCGAAAGATGGTCATCAATTTCCTGATCTGTTGGATCATAAAACAAATCAGAATCAATTTGGCTCAAGCCAGAATCGTCAGAAGCCCCAGTAGCTTGACTATCACTACTGTGATATCTCGCCCCGCTGATGTTCGCCCAATTAATCGGCATGATCGGTCAAAATAGTTTATTCCGGAGAGGCGAAAACGGAGGCACATTTGTGTGCGAGTTTAGGATAACGGGCGGAACCTTATTGCCTAAAGGATTAAACCTGTTTTTGCCGTAAAATCGTTGCCCTTGAGGGGGAAGACCAAAAGAAGTTGAAGCCGACTTTGGTTTTTCACCCGATGAGTCACCCTTCATATTTTTTAGTTCCTGAATAAGCGACTGACTTAAAACCTCCGGATTTTTGACGGTCACAAGTTGACCACCAATATCTAGTTTTTCGCCTGATGATGCTTTACCACTAAGCAAATAATTGACTGCTTCAGTTTCTGTCATTGAGGCAAATCCCTGCATTGAGTTGTAAACATCAATGTAACCAGACACATCTTTTCCGTTCGCAGCAGCATTCCCAAAAAGCTTTCCAGCTTTGTCTCGAATAGTGTCTAATAGCATATTAGAAAGTATGAGGTTTGCCTCATTAGTGTTTTTGGGAGTCGCTAACAAAGCTTCATATTTCGCAAAATCTTCATTCGTCAAAACGCCGGTCTCACCAAAAACGCCCTTTGCAATATTTGCGACAAGCGATTGAACCTTTGCCCGAAAAGCAGTTCGATCAATGTTTTCTTGATAAGTCCCAGCACTGATCAAATTTATGCCGTCCTCAAACACAGATCCTACCCTGTTAAAATCCTCAGTTGTAATAACTCGATCACCGACTTTGAAATCTTGATGGTTGCCACTGCCCAGCATACCTAAAATATCATCAATGCCTTTAGCGGAGCTGAGAAGAGCCTTTAACTCTGTCTCGTCTGCTTGAGTGAGAGAATCTTCGTTCATCTCTGAAAGGACCATTTTCCCTCGAACATCAGTGACATTTGAAAACAGGCTTTTATCTTTTTCTGCGTATTTCTTATTAAATGTTTCGAGCTTTTCAATGTCGCCAATTGAAGGAGTCCGGCCTTCATCCCTAAGAGCCTGAAGCGTAGGCACTCCGATTATATCAAGCATGATGCCAGGGACCGGGCTTTCACTTAAATGCTTTTTCAAACTGTCGGCATATTGTGCCTGCCGGATTTTCAACATCTCTGGCCCATCGATGCGCCCCTCAAACACTTCTTTCCGTAAAGCATTCTGATCGACGGGGGTCATTTTCCCATCGGCAATTTCGGAAGCAAAGGCGGAGTTATATATGGGAATTTTGCCTTGCCCAGAGGCAAAAGCATCACTTGCCGCCTTACTTCTCACTTGATAAGCAGTGAACCCAGGGGAGCTTTTTGTTTGAGCGATCCTAGCACTTAACTCATTTGCCTCTGCGATATCAGGGTAGCGAGCCAAAAGTGATTCCGCCTCAAACAGATTCTGAACAACTCCATCCCGATCCTCTAATAGGTTGTGCGTAAAACTGAACGATTGTGCGACTAATTCCGCAGCACGTTTTGAGGCAGCTTCCCTGCTATTAAGCTCATTCCGTTGAATATCAATTTTTAATTGGTTGGCTACAGTTTGTTGGGCTCTCGAGATCCTTTCGAACTTTTCGTCCTCTTTCTCTTTGTCAACAGCAATTTTCTGAAGCTTCCCCTGCTTATCCTTCAGTGAGGAGTATGTATCACTGTAATAATTGGCCAAAAGATCATTCTGTTCTTTTGGCTTTAGTAGCATGAACCCTGGTTGGTCCCGAGAAATCCCGTCAGGATCTTCAGCCACAAGCATTCCTAAAGATGCTTCATTCTTCTCTCGCCGCTCGTTGTAAGACTCAAGAATACCCCCGATGCTTTTGCCAATAGCGTCCCCGGCTTTCTCGATTCCTCTTGCGTATGCTCTTGCCCCCTCGCTGGGGTCTACAAACAGTTTTAAAGCCATAGTTGATTTCCAGGTTTATAGTGCTTATGACTTACGCTTTTCTCCCAAACATTCCGCCAGCACCAAACATCCCTCCGGCTGCCCCCCCGAGTATACTACCTCCCGCCCCGATCAGTGCCCCCTTAAACGCATTGCTGGCATTCGCGTTCGCCATCGCTACGTTCACTGCCGTGTTGTAATTGGTGTTGTATAGATCCTGGAAGTATGGGTTCATCCCGAAGTCTGCGGACTGCATGCCCTGCAAGCCCATTTGTTGACCCTGCTGACCCAGGCCCGCAATCATTCCTCCTGCGCTTGATTGTCTACCCAGGAGTGCCATAAACGGGTCAACCCCTGCCGTCGCTTTAAGGTTCACTACATTGCTCGCAAACCCTAACCGCTGATTTTTTATCGCCTCCTTCTGGCCTGCTGTATATGCAGCTTCTCCGGCTACTTCGCGAAGCCCAAATCCAAACCCCCTGTCTGCTGCTGCTTGTCGGTAGGCTTGCTGATAGTCGCGTTCCATTTCTGCGCCGATTGACGATCCTAGCGCAATACCTTCTTCAGCCCTGTCACCCAGTGCCCTTAGTATTCGCTCCCTCTGCGGATCAACTGCCATCCGCACCTCTTCCCCGTAATCTTTAATGGTTTGCAGATCGCCTTCCATCATCGCCCGTCGATTCGCCGACTCTGCTGCCGCCAACTCAGGCATGTATTGCGCGTAGAGTTGAGTCAGTTGTGGGAGAGATTGAGCCAGTGTGTCGATCTCAAGTTGAGCGTATTGCGGTGCATACTCTCGCTCGAGCGCGAGCATTTCGGGTGCATACTCGATTTGAGTGTCGAGAGTCTGTCGCCATTCCTCAGACGGATCGCGAGGGGGAGGACTTTTTATTTTGGTCGAGCCCATTGTCTTGTTCTGTTGCTAAACCTAGCCCAGTCGTAGGTTCTGAGTTTATTGTCTGTTCCGCGATGCCATCCAACCTTCGGTAAGGCGAACGGTGCTAATTCCTGGAATCTACTTAATTTGTTTTGCCCTGCTGCTAAAAAGACGAACCAGCAATCAGGATTGTCATGTTTAAAATCAAAGTCGTCCCACTTCTCCGCATGCGCCAGGTCAATCGGTCGAGCCAGAATAAAGACGTCTTCCCCGGAATAAACGTAGCCATATGCGAGGTATCGCATAAAATCGTCCCGGAAATTTCTTGAGCTGCCATCATACTCTTTAAGCGCAAGGCGCAAAGCTTCGTTCATAATCCTGAACCATCCGGACTTTTGGCAGGAACCCTCCTGTCCAACTCTCCTTATACCAACATCCCATAAATAAATGGATCCCCCGCATGTCCTGGTGGAAACTCCTGGGTCGATTCATCCGGTCAAACCAGCGACTTCCGACTAGAGGCCAATCTATTGGTTCGAAGCCCCAGTCTTTGCGGAAATACACTGAGGTCATCATCCCCGGCCCCGCCTTGTAAAGCGTGCCCTCATTCGGGTTCTTCAGCCGATATGTGCCTTCCTCCAGACAAGCCTCGATGTAGGGGTCTCCGGGTTTGCAAGCCATTGCCCAGTTGCAAATTACTTTGTGCGGCATCCATCCAGTCTCTTCCCAGGAGATGAATCGATCCCCGTCGTCTGGTAATGCGCCGATACAATACATGTCGGCATCGAGATACCATCCGCCTTCCTCGCTCAAGATCTTGAGCCGGAACAGATCTGCCGCTTCAACCCCGACTAGAGATCCTGGTTCCAGGCCCAGAGTAGTATACATCTTCTCGTTGTCGTAAAGCCTGACCTCCCAGTCGGGGTGGTGGCGCACGACAGAGTCCAGGCATTCCTGCCCTCCGGGCGGGACGTAAGGCCCGACCGTTTGATCGATGATCCTAGGAATCACGTTTCAGTTTCTCGTTTGACCAACCGGGGATGGTGACCTTCGGGTAGAGTTGTTTGACGACATCGGCTTTGAGTTTCTCGTCCCATTTCCTCAGACGTCGTAGTGCTTCTGAAAACTCCTCAATCGATTCCGGGCTGTAATCGTCAACCGGTTTGCAG
>MDTE01168492.1_pt1 | contig 10904 bp, 15 predicted proteins | sample 811231 | NCBI WGS metagenome assembly MDTE01 (sample SAMN05326651, study PRJNA326480) | marine metagenome | isolation source: seawater | place: Indian Ocean: Red Sea | collected 2010 | reverse complement strand
TACAATTTCTGTACAAAGATTACTACTTTTAATAGTACCAATGTTTTTCTGATTAGATTTTTGATTACATGCGTCTTTATAAAGCATATAAGGAGTTCCAGTCTCCATTTGACTATCTAAAATTTTAAACCATAAATCTCTAGCACTTACTTTGCGAGAGTTAAAAAGTTTTCCTTCATCGTGAAGTTTTTCGTAATGTGTATATTTTTCAACAAATTTATCACCATAAAGGTCACTTAATTCACTACATTCATTAGGACAGCAAAGAAGCCAATCACCTTGGGTTTCAACACGTCTCATAAAAAGGTCAGGTATCCATAATCCATAAAATAGATCACGCGCACGCTGTTCTTCATCACCATGATTCTTTTTAAGGTCTAAAAATCCTTCAATATCAAGATGCCATGGTTCTAGATAAATAGCAAAACTGCCATTACGTCTACCACCCCCTTGATCTACATAGCGTGCCGTATTGTTAAATACTTTCAACATTGGTACAATACCATTACTAGTTCCATTAGTTCCATTAATATGGCTTCCACTTGCTCGGATATTATGGATATGTAAACCGATTCCTCCAGCAAGTTTAGAAATTTGAGCGGTTTCTTTTAGTGTATTGTAAATACCATCAATACTATCATCTTCCATACCTAATAAAAAGCATGAACTCAATTGTGGTTTAGGTGTTCCGGCATTGAATAATGTAGGTGTTGCATGTGTGAAATATTTTAATGACATTAAATCGTATGTTTCCTTCACTGCTTCTAAATTATTAGAATGAATACCTATTGCTACACGTAGCCACATATGTTGAGGTCTTTCAACACGTTTTCCATTTACTCTCATTAAATAAGATTTTTCTAAAGTTTTAAATCCAAAATAGTCAATTTCATAATCTCTATTATAATCGATCATATTATTTAATGTTTCAGTATTATCACAACAACATTTCCATACATCTTCAGTAATTAAAGGATGATTGTTGTTTTTTACATCTCTAAAATTGTATAGCAAACTCATAACTTCTACAAAGTCGGTAGATGTATTTTTATGATGATTTGAAATAGTAATATGAGATGCTAATTTACCATAATCAGGATTTGTTGTAGCCAACATTGTACATTGTTGAGCTGTAAGTTCATCAATTTTAGTTGTTTCGATATTATCGTGTAATTGGTCAATAACTTTCATAACAAGTGATGGACAATTAATATTAATGTTATTTTCTTTACATATGTTTTTAACACGTCGTAAAATTTTATCAAATGATATCGCTTCACGACCTTTGTTACGTTTTATAACATACATCTCATCAGTGTCTGTATTTTGCATATATATATATAATTTTAATTTTTATATTATTATAAAATATTATAAATATATATGATTAAAATGATATTTAAGTTTTTAAAAAATATATATGTAATAAAATATACACTTAAACAACTAGAAAAGTTTATTGTTTTTAATTATATAAGTAAAAATTTTAAGCGAGTTAGTATTACATTTTCAAATTTTACATTTCTTTTTGTAATATTATTTACAATGATAAGTCTAAGTTTGTATTTAGAAACTGATGTAGAAACATTTGTAAAAGAAAATAAAAAGGATGATGTTTCATTTTCAGTAATGTGGGAGACAAAACATGGAAAAAATGATGAAGTTAATGAAAAGAATTTAGTAAGTTGGGGTGGTTGGGATGTAAGTAATAATCAATTAACAAAATCGGATACAGAACCTATTGGTTCGTATGAACAGGTTACAAACAATGATAAAATTAAACCTATAGATGAAAACGAAAACTATGAATTAGATTGGTGGAGATGGCCAAAATCCGAACTGATTGACGGAGAGAATTTAATAAATAATAGTCCATGTAGAGCAGGGACTTCTAATTGTAACAAGTTACAAAATAAAGAATTAATAAATCACGCTGATTTATATACAACCAGTCCTGCTTATAAAAAGGCAGCTTAAAATTGACTTTTTTTTATATTTGAAAATTGTTTTGAGTATTTAAATCTATTACTATCAATACAACGTCTTTTTAAATTACATTCTAAACATGATATTACAACATTATTTTTAGAATGACAAATCGAGTTATCCATTCTCTCTAATGTCCATTGATTCTTTTGTCTTGCGTCATTATAAAATATAGTTAATTCACAATTACAATAATAACATTTTAATTTAGATACAACAAGTTTTTCTACAGTATCGTCAAATGATATAAAATCTTTTTCATTATATCGTTTCTTTTTTAAATCTTGGCTTTTATAGCCATTAAGTTTAGTTTTAATTTCTGATTTTAAATTTTTATTATCATTGAAATCTAAATTAAAATATAATTTATTAACATAGTCAATTTCAATTTTATGAGTTGTTGTATTTTGTTGTATACTATTTTCAAGTACTGTGGTTTTCTTTGAATTTTCTCTCTTTTTTATTTCAAAAGAAATTGTTTTGCTGTTTACATCTTTGTTATTTTCTTCTTTGTTCATTTAATATATTATTAAAATAAATGTATTAAATTTAAATTAATATATTTATGTAATATGAACGATGATTTATTAGAAGATATTTCTGATAATTTAATAGTTTCTGATTATGATGATAATATGGAAAAATTTCTCGAAGAAAAGAAGAAAATGATTAATAAAGATACTTGGATAAAACTAGATAAGACTACTAAAATAAAAAAACTAAATGATTTTGTTGACGATGTTTGTAAAACAAAATATGAATTAAATGAAGAGATGACAATTAAATGTAAACAAACGTTACTAGAACTGCTAGAAAAAAAGAAATTTATGAGAAATAAAGATATTACTTATGATAAAGAAAATAATAAAATTTTGAATATACCATTATTATCTTATAATAATGGATTATTTGTTTTATCATGTGAACGTAGAGTGTCTACATTAAAATCATTACCTAATACTAAATCAAAAAAGGTGAAACAAAAAATGTCAAAAACATCAAAAACAAAAAATAATGATTAAATAAAATTGATTAAAAATTACTTTATTAATTTAATTAATAATGACATTTACATCAGAAGATATTGGAATACTTATTGAAGATATCTCTATTTTATTTGAAGTATTAATTAAAAACAATGTTAAATATAATCATCAACCAGATTTTGAAGAAAATATATATATAGATATATTTGACATACTTAAAACCCAGTTGTCAATATCTGACAGTGATTATGTATCAACTACAAAATTAGAAAATGTAATTAAATATGTACTTAATAATTATTGTTACAAATACATTAGTCCAAAAAGAGCAATTCCTGTAAAAATTCCAGAACCTCTTAGTGAAGATGTTATAAAAAAATTAAAAGATAAGATTAAGTACCTAGAAAGTATTCCTCAACCTGAACAGAGAACGGACGAATGGTATATATTTAGACATGGATTAATTACAGCAAGCAATGCTTGGAAATGTTTTGGTTCACAAAGTCAAAGAAACAGTATCATATATGAGAAATGTAAACCTCTTGTATTAAATAGTGAAATAGAACAACAAAATCCTAGTGATACTAATAACAACTATGTAAACACACAAACAACCCTACATTTTGGACAAAAATATGAACCTTTGTCTGTATTGTATTATGAATATATATATAAAACAAGAGTTGGTGAATTTGGTTGTATTCCTCATCCAAAATATTCATTTTTAGGTGCTTCACCTGATGGTATTAATATTGATCCTGAGAGCAGTTTATTTGGAGTAATGTTAGAGATTAAGAATATTTGTAACAGAGAAATAACAGGTAATCCAAAATTAGAGTATTGGGTTCAAACACAACTTCAAATGGAAACATGTGACTTGAATAAATGTCATTTCTTGGAAACAAGATTTATTGAATATGCAAGTAAAGAAGATTTTGAAAAAGACGGTACTTTTCAAAAAACAGAGGATGGAAAATATAAGGGTATTATTTTACACTATAAAGGAGACGGCAAACCTCTTTATGAATACTCTCCATTTAATTGTACAAAAGATGAATACGATAAATGGGAAAGTGAAATGTTTGAAAAACATAAAGATTTAGAATTATTAGAATATCTTTACTGGAAGTTAGCCGAAGTTAGTTGTGTCAATATTGTTAGAAATAAAAAATGGTTTAATGAAGTTATAAAAGAAATTTCGGAAACCTGGGATATTATTCTTAAAGAGAGAGAAACAGGATATGAACATCGAATGCCTAAACGTCGACGTGTCGAGTCTAAAAAATTAGAAGATTGTATAGATATTACTGTAGTAAAGAAGGCATCAAAATGTCTAATTGATACATTAACACTTTAAAATAAATTTAATATTAAAAATAAATTTATTTTTTATATATATGGCAATTAAATCTGTTGATGTTTGTTGTGGTCTTGCATGGGGTGACGAAGCAAAGGGTAAAATAGTAGCTCACCTTTCAAAAAATAAAAACTATGATTATGTATGTAGATGGGCTGGTGGGCACAACGCAGGACATACTGTTTATAAAGATGATAAAAAATATAAAACACACTTAATACCAACTGGTATTTTTTATAATATAAAATCAATAATTGGTCCAGACTGTGTTGTTGATAAAAATGCTTTTATGGGGGAAGTACAATATTTAAAAGAAAATGGATTTAATACAGACTTAATCAAAATTTCACCAAAATGTCATGTGATAAAAGATGAACATGTTTTAGAAGATAAAAAAACCTTAGCAAAAACACAAGGAAGCACTGCTAGAGGAATAGCACCTTGTTATAGAGATAAATATGCTAGAAAGGGGTCTCGTGTATGTGATAGTGAAAATATAGATTTTTTTCGTGATTATTTGTGGGATGAAAAACTAGATGGTAATATTTTATGTGAAGGGGCACAAGGTTTTTGGTTAGATATTAATTATGGCAACTATCCATACGTAACTTCAAGTAATACATTGCCTTATGGTTGTTGTAGTTTAGGATTTTCTACAAAAGATATCCATACTATTTATGGTGCGGTTAAAATTTACGATACACGTTCGGGTATTGATCCAGAATTTCCAGAAGATTTATTTGAAGATGATGATTTAAAAAAAATAGGAGAAGCAGGTAAAGAATTTGGGGTAACTACAGGTAGAAAACGAAAGGTGAATTGGTTAAATTTAGATAAATTAATTCAATCCGTAAATATTTCTGGAACTACACATTGTATTATTTCAAAAACAGATGTATTAGTAGACGTAGGTTTGTATAAATTATTTTATAGAGAGAATTTGTATAATTTTGATGGGTTAAATTCTATGACTGAATTTATTAATGAAAAACTAAGTAAAGAATGTAAGTATTTACAAAAAATTATTTATTCAAATAATGTAGAAACAGTAGAAGGGCTTTAATTATAAATAATATAATATATATTATTTATATATATGAATTTACTTCTTAAAACTGTGTATTTTTCTATTTTCATGCAGTTATTAACTGGATTAATACAAATGGAAGGAATGTTTATTAAATTACCAGAGCATCATAGTATATTAACTAGTGTAATACGTCTAGAAACAATGGTTCAGTTTATAGAGGCATCATTTTATGTTTGGTTACTATATAATTTTAAAAGTATAAAGAGGATGGCATCAAAACGATATTATGATTGGATGATTACTACACCCGCAATGTTACTAGCAACTATTATGTACATGAAATACTTAGAAAAGAAGTCAATAAATGGTGATTTAGAAACAGAACCAGTAAAGTTTGGTTCATTTGTTGTTGATAATAAAGAAAATATACTTAAAATATTTGTTAGCAATGCTTTGATGTTATTATTGGGTTTCATGGGTGAATTAGGAAAGATGAGTATTGTAAATTCTGTAATTATAGGTTCTCTCTTCTTTTTATACACATTTTATGTAATTTGGGATCAATATGCTAAATATACACTTGAGGGAACAAACCTATTTTACTTCTTATTTATTGTATGGGGTTTGTATGCTGTTGCTGCTTTGTTAAAACCAAAGAATAAGAACATTAGTTATAATTTATTAGATATTGTATCTAAAAATTTTTATGGTTTGTATATTTATTATGTTATAAAAAGTATTTAAAAACGTGTTAAAAAGTAATATAAATGGCTTCAGTGTATAGCACACAAAATGACTTATTATTAAACAAACTCTTACAATATTACAGTGATAAAGATAAAATAACGCAGATGTTGTCTATCATTAATGGTGAGTCATCAATCTCTCTTAGAATTGTTGATTGGTTTGTTACAAATTATGCTAAAAAAAACTTTACACAATATGAAATAAAGAACAGTGAAACAAACGATGTTACAAGATTTAAGGTATATAACGATTATAAACTTAAATTGAAATCATATTCAAAAAAGAGGTTTGATCCATTTTGTAGATGGGAAAGAATTAATATTCCGTATATTAATGATCAGCATATTCAAACTACAATTGGTCAATTAAACTTTTTTAAATGGGCACTAGAAAATAAAATTATTGATTACATTAGAGAGAATTATAATACAATAGAACATGACATGAATGATAGAAATAGCACATCTAAATCAAAAAAGGAGATTAAAGAGACTATAAATGGAACTAATAATAAAACACGTAAAAAGAGAGAAGAATTATCGGTTTTTGCGTCAAGAAGTATAAAAAAAGAACATGTTGAAATTGTTGTTTCATTTAATTAGTATTTAAAATTAAGTTATAAATACTAATTAATAATGTTTAATTTTTTTAATGGTTTCACAAATAATAGTAATAATCACATTATAAATAAAGTTAATTTTGAAGATGTCCAAACACTAGGTAATAATGGAATTCTCATTAATACTATGCCACAAAACATACAAGATTGTTTAATAACAGGTACTATTGCTGTTAGCGATGAAGAAAAGTACATTAACAAACTTCTCTCTTCAAATAAAAGTTGTGTTATTATTGTGTATGGAAAAAACTCAAACGATGATACAATTTATAAAAAGTATGAACAATTAAAAAAATTAGGGTTTATCAATGCTAAATTATATATAGGTGGACTATTTGAATGGCTTTTGTTACAAGATATTTATGGTGATGATGAATTTAAAACTACAAAAAAAGAATTAGATATATTAAAATTTAAACCACAATCAAATCTCTCTACAATGTTAGTTACTACCTGAAATTTTATCAACCATAAAGTTAGAAATATTATCAATAAATGCTTCTTGTTCTTCATCTGTAACAACATCTTTGTTATTTTTGATTATAAAACTGTCACCATTTTCATGTTTATAATCAGTAATTATTACTCCATTATAATTATATGATACAATGTTATTATCATGTCCTTCAATCCAATCATCATGATAATTTTCACATTTTTGTAGATAATCTAATGGTATATCAGACTCTCCTGTTCTATTACGTTTTTTTATACGTTCAAAACATTTTTGTGCTGAAGTATCAATATAAATAATATGGTCAATTTTTGTTTCTTGGACAAATTCATCAAACCACATTAGATAAATTTTGTAATTTACTTCTTCAATTTTGCCATCATCATACAACATTTTAGCAAATACATTTTTATCAGTATAAATTGACCGTTCAGTAACAATATGACATCCAGGGTTTTCTCTAATTGTTTTTCTTAACAATGCTAGTCTGGAAATATATGCCATCATTTGAAAACTAAAAGCATATTTTGTCTGGTCTGAATAAAATTTTTCTAGAATGGTTTCACCATCTTCTGATTTAATTTGCGTCCATTCCGATACAGGTTCTTCTAGAAAAATTATATTTTTGTTGCCAGCTAGTGATTTTTTTAGAGCCCGAACAATTGTTGATTTTCCTGAACCAATGTTTCCATCAATACTGAATATCATTATATATTTAATATGTAGTAATTATTTATCTCAATTTATTTTATTATTAAAATATTAAAGATATATATATGAAAAAATTAACAAACAAAAAAGTAGATATGAAATCATTTGCTATGTTGGTTATTAGTGTAATGTTTTTTTGGTCAGGAGTTAATAAAATATTACATTTTGATAAGAAGGTAGAAACTCTTGTAAAAAAAACTGGATGGCCAAAAACACTATGTGATTTAGGAATGGTTGGAGTTATTTTACTTGAAACAATAGGATTTATAGTACTTTTAGAATACTTTTTAAATATGCCAGTATTAACTAAATTACTTAATATATTTATTCCAACAACACAATTAGTTCAATTAATATTAATAACAGTAATTCTTTTTATTATTGTAGTTACGTTAATTTATCATCCATTAGATGTTAATAGACCAATTCCATTTTTAACAAACTTAACAATATTAGGAGGGTTTATTTACATTTACGCTGATTTGTTTTAATTAAACTGATTTAAAAGAATAATATTAATTTTAATTAATGCCTAAAGAAGAAAGTACACAAGAGGTTTACGTTTATTTGTCACCAGAAGATTTTCGTAAAAGAAATGAAAAAGCTTGTCAAGATAGATTACAACAATGTATGAATGCTAAAAAAATGGAACCAACATTAGAAAATGGTTTTGTTCATGATAATATTGAACAATTTTATGAGTTACGTTCATCAAAGGGTCGTAGAAGAAATTGTTCTTACTATTATACTGAACCATATACTCCAGAAACTGCGTTTAAAAATAGTTTAAAACATAAAAAGAGAAATTAACTAAAATAGGAGAGAATTTTATGTAAGGGGTGTCTCATTGTGTGATATAAATTTTCTACAAAAATAATATGAGCGGCCATCTTTTGTGAATTTTCCTTTATTTCCTTAATATCAGTTGTTAATTCATTTATTTTTTTTTCTAAATTATCTAATTTAGATAATTTAGATAATATCAAATCATCAATATTATCATTTTCAATCATTTATATAAAAATAATATAAAATATAAAATACTATTTAAACTATAATGCCTGAGTTTCTTAAACTTTGTGGAAAAACCGTAGCAGAAAATGTATATAAAAATATTAGTGAAAAAATTAGAATACTATCTTCTAGAAATATTATACCTGGTTTAACTGTAATACAGGTTGGTGATAGAAAGGATTCAACAACATATGTAAATATGAAGGCAAAGATGTGTGAAAAATATAATATTAAAAGTAATGTTATTAGATTACCTGATGATACTAAAGAAAATGAATTAATTGATTTGGTAGAGAAGTGTAATATTGATAATTCAGTTCATGGAATATTGATTCAATTACCGCTTCCAAATCATATTTGCGAAGATAATGTCCTAAATACAGTAAATATAAATAAAGATGTTGATGGATTTAATATACTTAATGTAGGTCGTCTTTCTATTAATGCTAAACCTAAATTTGTTCCATGTACTCCAGATGGTTGTATTGAGATGTTAAAGTATTATAATTTGAATGTAACTGGAAAACATGCTGTTGTAATCGGAAGAAGTAGAATTGTTGGATTACCACTAGCACATTTACTTCTTAAAGAAAATGCCACAGTAAGTGTATGTCACTCTAAAACAGAAAATTTGACTAGAATTACAAAGTCTGCTGATTTTATTTTTGCTGCTTGTGGAAAAGCTAATTTTATTGATAATTCAATGATTAAAGAAAACGCAGTTATCATTGATATAGGTATTAACCCAATCGATGATAATACAAAAAAAAGTGGTTATAGATTAGTCGGAGATGTAAACTATGATGATGTAAAAGATAACGTGAAAGCAATATCACCAGTACCTGGTGGAGTTGGTCCAATGACTATTGCTATGTTATTGAAACATACAGTTGATGCTGCCGACTGTTTACAAATATAAAATCTAATATACACCACCTCGCAAACGCAAAACTAAGTGAAGTGTGCTTTCTTTTTGAATATTATAATCAGAAAGAGTTCTACCATCTTCCAATTGTTTTCCGGCAAAAATTAAACGCTGTTGATCAGGAGGAATACCTTCTTTATCTTGAATCTTTGTTTTTACATTATCAATTGTATCAGAAGATTCTACTTCTAAAGTAATCGTTTTTCCTGTAAGAGTTTTCACAAAAATCTGCATACTATATATAATATATTTAGAAAATCTTTTCTAAATATTTTAAAAAAATTGTTTAATCAGCATTGATTTTTTGTTGAATTCATCTAAACATAGTCACATTTTTCAACATAATATTCAATCGTTTTTGAAATTGGATTTTTATTTTGAAATAATTTAAACGGTTTACCACACCCATATATGCTATCAGTTTCAACTAAGTTATCACATATTTCCTTTTTAGCATGTGGGTCAATTTGTTCGCCTGTTGATTTATAAACACCATGTCTATAAATAGCACAATTTATTTGACTTTTTATTAGTTCCATCATATTTTTACAGTGAGGACATAATATAAATATTGTATCATCCATTATTATTAATAGAATAAAAAAATATTATTTAATTATTTTAAAAGTAAACGAATTGTATTACAAAATTAATTTTTATTACGTGAAATCATATACTGGTTAAATGGCCCTTGCCCATCGATAACGAGAGCAGCAAACATTGGAAACATTGAATCAAGAACCAAAATACTAATATTAGCTGCGGTTTGACTCATAGACAACCAAGAAGTAATAAATAGTACAAAACAGAAAGCTAGAATATGACCCAAGATAATATATTCAGTATCTTGTTTGTTATTATTTTCATATTCTACTTTAGCCGCAATTATCTCTTGTTCGATATTATTATTCTCAATATCTGACAAATCATGTTGAACTGACGCTTGATTTTTATTTACAGAATTAATAGTGTAATCTTGTGGTTTGGGATAGTTGTCATATGTATACACATAGTGGATTTCGTAACTAAGAATTAGTGCGGCAAGGAAAGCAAAGAAACGAGCACATCCAATTAG
>MDTE01173271.1_pt1 | contig 10905 bp, 7 predicted proteins | sample 811231 | NCBI WGS metagenome assembly MDTE01 (sample SAMN05326651, study PRJNA326480) | marine metagenome | isolation source: seawater | place: Indian Ocean: Red Sea | collected 2010 | reverse complement strand
TACGATGAGGTGCGGAGCAATCTGTACATACAAGATGTGATCGCCGTAGTAGAATGGTTTATGGAATATTTTCATCCCGGTATTTTCCACTTAGGTGGTCCGCTGCCGTTAACCTTATATGAGATTGGCCAGATAATAAATAAGCTGGGCGATTACGAGGCTGGCCTGCTCAACGGTTGTTTGCGTCAGGAAGCAGCTCCAATACCTCCCAGGATAGGAAATGTCACCCTGGATTCTGCGAAAATTTTGCACTTGCTACCCGATAATTTGGTCAAACCTTGGCCCTTGGATAAGCGCTATAGACCCACCGCTAGGAATTGGCATGAAGAGCGAAGAACTCGATTTTCGCAAGACAAGATCAAAGAAGAATTATATGGGTATAACCATATCAACGATCTGAGAAGCCCATTGAACTGGCATGGTAAATCAGCGTACTTTTAGCCGGAACTGCCATTTTGATCCTCGTCCTGCTTGGGGTCTCACAGCACTTCCAGTACGAGTCGACTACTCGAATCGCAATTCCATTCTCAACTAGGGGATAAGCCCCGAATACGACTCCTTAGGCTAGCTCAGATCGGTTCTATAAAAACCAATAAACCCGAGAAGCGAATTGTGCGAGATTCGATCGAGCCAGGTGACCTGATCGATACGTTCAAATTAGCGTAGAAAAGGAGCGAGCTATGAACCCAGAACGAAAAAAACTCAGGTCTGTACTTTCGTATATGTCAGGCTTTGGCTTGCTCATCAGCACCGGTATCCATATTGCGACGCTACGCGATATCAACATCGAAAAAGACTACCCGTTCATTTTTATTTTACACCTAATGGCTATTGCTTCGGGATTCTTATTGGTCGCCGTATTTAGGCTCGAAAAAATAGATCCGAAGAAATTCAATACGATCCTATTGAAGTCCGTATGGCCGCTTGTGCTAGTGGTATCATCAGTAATCTATACCGGATATTGTTTTCTTGATGCGTCACCCCACCTAGGAACATTCGCCGAGTCGAATGGCGAATTTGTGATGAAGAATCGTTCGACAGTGGTCCAGGTTTTTGCAGACCGAGAGCGCTTTGAGCAAGCAGAGAAAATATCGGGGGTGATGAATACGCGATACTTCTCTGCTTTCTGGCTTAGCATTTTCGGAGTCGCATTCATGTTCTTGAGAGCGAGTCGAAGGATCCCGCCATCGACATCAAAGGATTACAGTAAAAGCCCCAACGATAACCTGAGAGTCAAAATCGAAAGCCGAGAGCTCATCGAAGTGCCGCTAGACGAACTCCTGAGCTTTGAAGAGCGGATGAAAAAAACTTCTTGGCGCCTGATAAAGTTTATTTTCTTACCTAAGGCCGGGGCATTATGGCTCCTGGGCATTGTATTTCAAAATGGTTTGTTGCTCTTTGCCGGTACATTTGCATCGCTGATTCTCGTGAATTATTTCTTCTATCGCAAACAGGTCCGAGACTACCTCACCAGATTGCAATTCGAGGAGGACTCATGCCATATCTCGGTGTTGCGTGGGGATGAACTCGAGGAACTTTGCGTGCCCTTAACCGATCTGACGGTAAAAGTGGAAGAGCGAAGGTACAAATCAAACATCCTATATTTTCTTTGTTTCAAACACAATAACCAGCTGATTGTGCAGCAGTTTTCCGGGATAGGATTTTGGAATCAAAAACGGGTTCAGGCGGTAGAAGCCGGTTTTAAAAATATGACCGCTGTCGATTAGAGCATTGGCCACATCTGAGCATCGATTTCACCACCTGCGTGGCGAATGCCGGCGATAACGGGAACAACTATTAATGTTCACGCACTAGACATCACAGCACTCAAAGGCCTGTCTGAGCGCCGGGATCACTTCGCCCCTCGGACGAAACTCGTGGCCGACGTAGCCGCTGTAGCCGGTCGCGGCAATCGCCGTGCAGATAGCCGTGTAGTTCAGCTCCTGCTGATCATCTAGATCGTTGCGACCCGGGTTGCCGGCGGTGTGAAAATGGCCGATCGCCGCACTCTGTTGCTGGATCGTCTGGATCAGATCCCCCTCCATGATCTGCATGTGGTAAATATCGTAGAGCAGCTTGACTCGTGGACTGCCCACCCGCTCGACTACTTCGAGACCCCAGGCGGTAGAATCGCACTGATACCCCGCATGGTCGATCTTGGAGTTGAGCAATTCGAGATTCAGGTTGATGCCTTGGTCCTCTGCATACGATGCGATGCGGAGGAAGCCATCCACCGTATTTTCTATCGCTTCCTCTTCTCCCATCCCCTCGATGCAATTTCCGCTGAAACAAATCAAGCCGGCCACATCGGAAGCAACGGCGATATCGATCGATGCGCGCAACTCGGCTTCGATTCGCGAGTGGTTCTCCCGATTGTTGAGCCCATCGGGCAGGGAGTCGTGACCAATCATACTGACGATCTTCAAGCCGTGTTCAGCAGCCTCGGCGCAAAGCGCGGAAAACTGTTCGTCACGACCCCAAATTTCAATGGCCGGATAGCCTATCGCGGCGATTTCCCGCAATAATTCGCTCCGCTCCATCGACGGCAAAATCGGAATACATACAGACTGGTTTATAGGCACGGCGCGCTCCCCTTCTCAAGTTGATAGACGGTTCCAATCGAAGACCACACCGATGGTCTCGGCTCTATTTTTCAACAACTCGGCATAGACCGCGGGCGCTTCTTCCGGAGCATGTAGCCCGGTAATCAGATCTTCGACCCGCATCTGCCCTCGCTCGACATAGGTGTGAAAAAGCTCTATCTGCCGCTCTGCGCTCCAGCCCTCAACATGGGGCGGCAGGACCTCGTTGTGGGTTCCCCGCACCGAGATCTGGCGAGTCAATACGTCGGCACTCAGCACCTGCTTACTCGGATGCGGCGAGTCGCCGATCAACATCAACGTGCCGAATCGCCGCACCAGCTTCAGCGCTAAAGGAAAAACTGCAAAATGCCCCGTAGCATCGAAAACCACATCAGCCAGCTCGCCATCACTGTAATCCTCGACAAAAGGTACCGCGTCGGCAGCGCTGCCGGCAAAGACCTGGGTCGCGCCGTGGGCACTGCCGACGGCCAGACGGCTGGCGATCGGATCGATGAGCAGGACTTCCCGCGCACCCATCAGCCGGGTGTACTGAGTCAGCAACTGACCCAATGGACCTGCGCCGATAATCGCCACTCGCGCGCCCATCTGGAGTTCCGCGCGGCGCACCCCGGTCTGGGCGATCGTCGCCAGCTTGGACCACACCGCGCTCTCATCGGAAATTCCCTCGGGCACTTTGACCGGCTGCCCATTGACGGCAGCATACTGCCGGTGGCTTGCCGAACTGAACACCCGATCGCCAGGTGCATAGCCCTCTGCACCCTCACCGAGAGCTACCACTTCGCCCACATTGCTATAACCTAGATAAAACGGATACTGCACCCAGCCGGCCCAGTGCGATCCCTCGTCCATCTCGCTGCGATAGCAGATGCATTCCGTTCCGGTGCTGATCAGGCTCTTGCGTGTGCGGACCAGCAGACCCCCCGCAGGTGGCTGTGGCGCTTCCTCGCACAGCAGCTGAACCTGCTCCTTACCCGTCAATACGATATTGGCCGATTTCAATCTCACGCTCCCCGCTTCGAGTTGGCTGAATAGAATAACGAGGCGCTACAGGATAGACAAATCGACATAGATAGAGCGTGATCGATATGGGTTCGACAACGCAACGCGTGAACCCGCCATACCACGCAGCAACGCAAATTGAGAAAAAGACCGCCTTCCAGTATACTTGCCCTATGGCAAGCAGGGGATTTCAAAAAATCGGTCTCTGGAGCTTGATCCTGGGCTGGTGCTGCACGATGGGTGAAGCACAGGTCTCCTTCGTGGCGACCGACGCTCTGCGCAGTGAATGGATCTCGCCGCGAGCCCGTACCGCCTACGCCGACTACGACAACGATGGCGATCTCGATTTTTTCTCGCCCTTGGGGCCCGATAGCAGCGACCAAAACAAGCTGGGAGTATTCCGCCGCAAAGACGGGGATTTCTATACCGATATCACGCTCTCGTCGGGACTGACCGTACTGGACGTGCTCTTCACCAACGACGCGGTATGGCTCGACTACGACAGCGACGGCCGCCTCGATTTCTACGCAGCGAGTTATCTGAAGGGTCCATTGCCCGGTGATCTGGTAGCAAGCGGCAAGAGAGCGGTCCATCCCGATATGCGCAACCGGCTCTACCGTAACCAGGGCAGCGATCGCTTTGCCGATACCACCGCGGAGACGGGGCTGGACATTGCCTTTGACCCCGTGGGCGGAGGCTCGAGCGGCGGGCTGGCCAGCGCCGATTTCGACAACGACGGCTGGTCCGATCTCTATGTAGTCGCCAATGGCCAGGGCAAGGCGCATCTCTTGCAGAATTTGAGCGGAGTGCACTTCGTTGAAATCGCCCGCACCGCGCTCGAGCGAGCCGATGAACAGCGACAGGCAGTGGCGCTGGGCGATGTGGACAGCGACGGCTTCGTCGACGTATTCCACACTTCAGGCGCAGGTGAGACACAGCGAATCCATCTTTTCAATCGACTTATACTCAACGATCTGAACGATGCGGCAACAGATGCAGGGCTGTTCGGATTTGAGGGGCCCTTAGAAAGCGCACAGCTAGGCGACGTGGACAACGACGGCGATGTAGATCTGGTCGCGGCCGCAAACCCTCCGCTCTGGCTCAACAACGGCGATGGGATTTTTCATCCGGAGGCTGCGGGATTGACTGTAAAGGGATCCCAGGTGTACATCGGCGATAGCGATGGCGATGGGTTTCAGGATGTGTACTTTCTCGCCGGGGAAAGCGTGCTCTTTCGCAACCAGGCCAATCGCCATCACTGGCTGCGGGTTAAACTGGTCGGAGCAGACACCAACCGCAATGGGATCGGAGCGGTGGTCCTGGCCCATCAGGGAGCACGTCTGCAGATGCGCCAGATCCAGACTGGCCGAGGATTCGTACAGGACGAACTCATAGCCCACTTCGGCCTGGGGAACGACACCGCGCTGGAAAAGCTGGAAGTGGTTTGGCCCTCGGGGCAGATCGACGAATTTGCGGCGGTAGCGGGCGACCGGACGATCTGCGTTTACGAGGGGCAGGCAGAGTACCAGGTCGTCGCGGTGAGCTTGGATGACAATTTGACTTTGCTGCAAAACCGCCCCAATCCCTTTGTCGAGAGTACGGCGATCCACTTCGCACTACCGGAGCGACACGCGGTGACCCTGGATATCTATGACGTACTCGGGCAGCACGTAGAACGGCTGGTAGAAGAGACGCTGGCGGCGGGGGCACACCGCGTCGAGTGGAGCGGAGAGGGTTTGGCAGCAGGAGTGTACTGCTACCGTTTGCGTGCCGGCACGCAAACGAAGACGCGCAAGCTGCTCCTGCTTCGCTAGACGAACCCGAGTGCAAAGTTCAAATCCGGATCCACACGATCCGTCTAATGCAGAAGTGTCAGCTTGCGGATTTGTTCGTGTCCGTCGGCACTGAGTCGATAGAGATAGATACCCGAGGCGAGGTCGGACCCGCGCGCATCGCGACCATCCCAGTGGACCGCATACGCACCCGCCGAATGCACGCCTGTGGCCAGGATCGCTACCCTCTGTCCCGCCATATTGTAGACCCCCAGTTCAATATCGGCCACGGCAGCAAGATCGAAGTGGATGGCGGTCGAGCTGTTGAAGGGGTTGGGGTAGTTCTGTTCGAGAGCAAAAACCTCGGGCAATGTGTCGGTGCGCTCTTCGCGCACCGCAGTATCTATGGGTGGCGTGTCGGCGACGAGTTCGATCGAAGCTAGATAGGAATCGCCGCGCATACGGCCCTGGAGTTTGAGAGTTTGGATGGCAGGAGCAAGGCGGAAGGTCTCAGACCATACGAGTGGGATTTCGACAACCTGCCACTCTTTGCGGGTCAAGTCGATGGGCGGGTTTTCGAGCCGGGACGAATAGAGCGGAAGGGGGGCGGAATCGAAGGTAAAACGCAGATTATTGGTCCGCGCATCTTCCCCTTCGCCCGGGTGATAGACGATGCGGATCGCCCCATAGCCGAACAGGTCCTGCGGAGCGACGGGGTTCAGAATCAGGTTGATGCTTGGGGGCAGTTCCATAGCCGGCCGACCTTCGTAGTTGGTCCAGCTGTAACTCCCAGGATTCTCGACGGTCCAACCCCGGTTTTCGGTTAGGATCGGCAAGTCGCCACCGGGGAACAGGGCAAATGGCACGTTGAAGGGGTAGAAGCGGCCCTGATTATCCTCCAGCATCACTTGCACCTGGTGGCGACCGCTGGGCATATCTTCGGGGATAGTCATCCGGCCCACATAGCGATGATCGTCCTCGGGGTGCAGCAGTTCACCATCCACCACCCCGGGCAAGCCAACGGATATTCGGCGGATATCCCCCTCCTCTCCGGACAGCGGCGCGGTCCATGCCTGGACACCGATGCCGCCGGTGCGTCCCTTGATTCCGACAGTCTGGCCGAGTTCGACCTTGCGAATGGCGTGGGCCGGTTGGTGAAAACGCATTGAGGCAACGCCACCTTGCCAGTTCTCGATCGAGTAGATCAAGCCGTCGCTATGGGGCTGGGTGCCCCAGGTACTGACCGCGGTGTGGTAACCGATTTCGACCGGGTGGTCGGGGACCGAGAGATCGAAAACGCGCACCCCGGCATCGTAGTAGGCCCAGTAGAGCAAATCACCTTCGATCCAGGTATTATGTGCCCCCCACACGGACCGGTCTCGGAGCACGCGGTCGGGATAGAAGGTGCCGGCGCGGACCGGATTGGCCGGTTCCGCGATATCGACCACGTGTAACGGAAAGACCCCGCCGCCGAATTCCTGATTGAAGTAGACGTAGTCGCCCCGACGCCAGGCATTGTGTACACCCTCGGGTATGGGTACGGCCGAAAGGGTGACGGGTCGGTCGGGATCCTGCAAATCGAGAATTATAAGACCACCCTCACCAGGCCAGAAATCACAGAAGAAAGCCATATCATCGCTGATGTGAACATCGTGAACGATATTGCTGTACTCGCCCATCTCATTGTCCCAATGGCCGGTGACAACGGGATGGGCCGGATCGGAGATGTCGACGATGGTCACCCCGCCGCTGGAGGCATGAGCGAGATAGGCACGGTCGTTATACAGAAAGAGGTTGTGGACGCCGATCCAACCCTCTTCGAAAAAGGTCGAGAGGATTTTCGGTTCGGCCGGGTCGGAAATATCTACCAACCCCAAACCCATATCGCCTGCGCCCTGCATTCCTATCGCCAGCAAATCCCCATCGACCTTCAGATCGAGCGCTGGACCGGGCATCTCCAAGGTGGCAACGAGGGCCATCTCAGCGGGATTGGAGATATCGATGATATAGACCTCGCCGTAGAAAGAGCCGACATAGGCGTGGTGGCCGGCGACATATATATCGGTGTAGGGCGGAATCTCATCCAGACTGACCGGCGTATCGCTGAGTTGCAAATAACCCACCATGGTCATATTCAGGCGCTCGGCATCGTCGCCTGTAAAGGTCTGGGCGGCGATTGGCGAGGCCAGCATGATCGCAATCAACGCCATGCACGCTACGCTTCTTCCCACGGATTCCAAATTCATTTGCAGAATTTTCTCCGATTTATGTCGATCGCTCATAGTATAGATGGAATCGACCCGGAAATTATTTGCTTTGAGTATACGATACCCGTAGTGAGACACAACCTGCGTACTTCTCGTCCGGTCCCAACGTATAGCCCAATCGGGGCATGAATGCCTATCTTTGGGGCTGGTGCGAATCGCTCATGCGCACCCTTTCTCTGAAACGAAATTTCGCACAGAAGCCCAAAGCTCTCTGTTCTCCGATGCTAACCCGGCCAGCCAAGAGCCTCTGTAGGAGAAATTCGGGCAACAACCAGAGGGTCTGGGTAATGCAGCCATACACACAGCCATGAATCTAAACGAAAAATGGACCCGCGACGGCTATCTCGTCTTTCGCAACCTATTTGATACGGCCTTGACCCAGCACTTGCGCACGGCATGCGATAGCTCACTGGACCAGTGGCAACGCGAAAGTACCGCGGACGGAGAACCAGGGCAGTACTGCTACGGGCCGACGGCGTGGATCATGCTCCACCTCAACCACCCCAAGTATCATCGTCGGCATCCCGAACGCCTGGCCGCCTTGCTCAATGCCGTAGCTCATCCACGCGTATTGCACATCCTCGACGGCATCTTTGGCGGAGACGCGGTTGTTTCGCAGATCAACTATTATATCGATCCATCGCAAACGCGTCCGGCCAACTGGCACCGGGATTGTCAATTTTTTGCCAAGTTAGACGGCGAAGACGAAGCCCAGCTGATTCACCGTGAAGGAGATCCTCCGCGCGAGATCCACATGCATATCCCCCTCGCGCCCACCGCAGCCAGTGAAGTGGTGCCGGGTTCGCATCTGCGCACCGACACGCCGGAGGAGAACCGCATCCGCTGGAAAGACCCCCATTCGGACCAGATGCCCAATGCCGTGCGGCTAGAGCTCGCACCAGGCGACCTGGCCTTCTTCCACGTCAATTCCCTGCATCGCGGACAATACCTTAAAGGAGTCCTACGCCGAACCATCGCGGTTACATTCAACCGCGCCTCCGACCACCGGCCGATCACCGCCGAGATGATGGAGCGACGGACCGGCTACGTCTCGACCTATCAGCCCTGGTTTCTCAAGCCTGGATACTTAGAGGGGTGTCTGCCCGCCGCACGGACGTTCTATCAGCGGTTCATCGATATCTATGCAGCCACCTGGCGATCCGAGTACCTGAGCCCCCTCCACCCGCGTTTACAGGAATACTTCACGACCCACTGAATGAGGAGCGACTCAATGTTGTGCCCACCAGAAAGCGGAAGGCTCGATCCCGTCGGAGAGCGGAAGGTGAAACGCCACACACCACAACTCTTCGTCGATGATTTCCTCATCGAGAATCGCTTCGATAGCCACTTCCTCTCGGCCAATGTGCCGCACGTAGCGCATTCGCCCCAACGTGGCGATCCCCTCGTATGGCCGGATAAGCCCTGGGAGGCGGAGCGGGGATGCGGGTATCCCGGTGTGGTATTCGACCCGCAGACGCAACTCTTCCGTCTGTACTATACCGTCTCCCACTCCCTCAACAAGGGCAAACCCGACTATCCCGGTTCCTACTTTCTCTGCTACGCGCAGTCGACGGACGGCCTGGCCTGGGAAAAGCCCGACCTGGAGCTCTTCCCCTGGGGAAGCGAGACGCGCACCAATATCGTCCTGCAGGGCAAGCACGAGGTCCATAGCGCGAATGTCCATGTTGCGGGAGGAGCTGACGACCGGGTGAAGAATCTCGACGCCCTTCCCGCGCGTTTCCTGAACGACCACCGGATGATCATGTACTATTGCGACGCCGGACACTACCTGGCCACATCCGAGGACGGCATCCATTGGCGGGAACAAGCATGCCAGCTGATCGCCAATCGCATCGACTGCTTTCACAATATCCTCTACGATGTCCAGCGACAGGAGTTCGTTTCGTTCCTGCGCAACAAACTTATTTTCGGTGGGGCAAAAGCACCGCCGGATCTGCAGGGAAATACGCGGGCGATATCGCGGCTGGCGAGCCGGGATCTGTGGTCGAGTTGGGATACCATGCCTACCAGCGTACTCATCCCCGACCAGGGAGATGCCAAGCGCTTCTACTCGATGTCCGCCTTTCACTACGGCGGAATCTACTGGGGCTTGCTGCATCATCTCGATGAAAACCCGCAGACCCTCGATGTCGAGCTGGTATTCAGCCGGGACGGTATCGATTGGAAGCAGTTGCCGGACCGCCCCCGCCTCATTCCGATCGGTGCGCCGGGCACTTGGGACAGCGGAATGATCATGTCGGCCGATCGCCTGATCGAATCCGGCGACGAGTGGTGGATCTACTACTCCGGCGCCGACTATTATCACAACGCCGCGCCAACGCCGAACAAAATCGGTTTGGCCAAATTGCGCAAAGAAGGATTCGTCTCTCTCCGCGCGGGGTCCGAAGTAAGCTATGTCCTGACGCGCCCCTTCCGCTGGCCCGGAGGCCGGCTCTTTATCAACGCCAAGGCATCTACCGGCAGCGTGCGAGTGCGGGTCGTCGACTTGCGGCGCCAACTCGTTGCCGGATTCGATTATGAAGACTGCAAGGTCTTCAACGGAGATGCAGTGCGTCATCCCGTATCCTGGAACGAGACCGAACTCACCAGCCTCGAAGGCGATCTCATCCGTCTTGAATTCGAATTCGAAAACGCCGATCTATTCGCCTTCGAGGCCATCTAGCCGATCCCGGCGACGGACGCCGCAATAGATCCAGGTACGATCAAGAGTCGATCAGCCGGATCTGCTTCCACTGACCGGTGCGATAGCGGTACCAGACGCTGAACACATGGGCAATATTCATCGCGACCAGCGTCAACCACGCCGTGTACGGGTCTACCTTCGCTGCGTGTACCAACAGGATCACCCCAACGGCCATCGCCCAGTGAATCGCCACCGACACGCACATCATCCACCGGGTATCGCCCGCAGCCCGCAACACCCCACTGAGCACCAGCTTCAAGGCATTCGCCAGCGTATAGAGAGTCAGCAATCGGAGCATAGTCGCTGCCCTATCCGCGATCCGATCGCCCGGATCGGCGAAGCCGGCGGCGAAAATCCGGACCAATAAATCTGCTCCGACGAGAAAAAGCACCATCATCACCAGCGCATAGGCTCCGCCCATACGCAACATCAGCGTGGTCGACCGCGCTGCCCCGGCCAGGTCTTTAGCCCCGAGGTGCTGGCCGACAACCGTCGTCGCCGCCGCGCTCAAGCCCATCATCGGCACAAAAGCGACGATATCGAAATTGAAAGCGATAGTC
>MDTE01200254.1_pt1 | contig 10906 bp, 5 predicted proteins | sample 811231 | NCBI WGS metagenome assembly MDTE01 (sample SAMN05326651, study PRJNA326480) | marine metagenome | isolation source: seawater | place: Indian Ocean: Red Sea | collected 2010 | reverse complement strand
ATACAGCAGACAGTGCTATGATTCTCCTAGTCCATGCAAAATGCATATCCTTTGATCCATACTCTCTTACAGAAGTATTAAGCTTTTCCTCTGCTGTCAGAGCAGTTATATACATCTTGTTGTCTTCTTGTTTGGCCTTGATGTTCTGGCCCCATATACTCATCACACCACCTAATACGGTTGATGCTAAGAGTGTAAATATTTCCATTGGGAATCCACCCATTTATATTCTCCCCATCATAAGTCCACCTTTTCTATATCTATGGCGAACAGTGCTTTCATGTGGTGTAGCTTCTTTATCTGCTACACGTTTCTCTTTACCTTTTTTATCTTTTACTATTTTTGAACCTAATGGTTTAGGGGCATCTCTATTTCTAGAGTACACTAAATCTGTAACCTTTGCATAGATTCTATCTGCAATAGTTAAAACTGGTCCTCTAGAACCTACAACTCCCTCATTAGTATCTGCCCTAACTGCTAAATGATGTTCTCTTGGATTAAACTTTATTTCAACAGTTCTAGGTTCATCAATAGAAAACTTATCCTTACTATAGTCTGTATATTCTCCTCTTACAGCCATCATACGATCTTTAGATCCTCCTCCAGCAATTACTGCTCTTGTTTCTTGATCTACTACAAAGGATACAATTCCTTCTTTCTTTTCAGGAGTTACTAACACATAAGGTCTATCTGCAAATACTTTTCCTTTTAATTTACCTTGTTCTTGAACAGAGAGTAAAGGTTGTTTATTCCGTATATTAGGAATTGGTACATTTTCATCATTTATATGAGAATTTAAATTAGGTCTAACTGCAACAAGTTTACCTTCTGGTATATCATTAGTTAAAGAATCTGTTCTACCCATTAAACCTTTTACTGTAGAAGGGTCATAATTGTCAATTATAGTTGCTATTGTATCATCAGTATATTTAGTAGGTTTAACTGTTTTACTTGGGAAAATATCAGGTATTATTTTTTGTCTGTTTGCTGCTTCTGAAGCATAATTAACAAAATCTTTTTCTCCTGCTTCATAAGGTATAGTATCTTTAGCACTTATTAATTTAGTTTTATTATCTAGTAATACCTTTTCTATTTCATTTGCGGTAGTTGTTGCATATGATTTTCTAGATGGTTCCCTAAATATTTCATGCACTGAACCTGTACGTATATTTTCTACTTCAAAGGCTCCATCAGAATCCTTCTTTCTAAGATTTGCTCTATATCCTTCAGGAGCTTGAATAGATTTTAATTCTTTTAGTTCTGATTGAACTTGTTTAGCTGTTTTAGGATTATCTCTACCTATATAAGAAGATAATACATCTTCTATTTTTAACTCTACATTCTCATCTAGTTTTTCTTTTCTAGAAGAAAAAGGGGTAAGTCTTTTAGTTGCAGCTAATTCAGCACCTTTAGAAGTGTCACCTTTTGCAACTTCACTTAATGCCTCTAGAAGATAATCAACTCCTGGACCTAATGCTCTTGTAAGTGGTGATCCACTTGTTCTTAATCTAGCTCCAGTTTCTCTTTGAGCCTCTGTCATAGGATTATTAAGATCTGCTGTCTTACCTAATACAGACATACCTTTCATTCCTACATTACCACCCTCAGAAAATCCAAGTCCATTCATCTGACTTACGTAACCACCTTTAGCAAATTTACCTCCTTCTTCACCCCCTGTTTGACTTAACTGCCTCTGTATTTCTTCATCTATTCCTAGATCAATCATTGTTTGATTTAATAACATAGATGTACGATACGTTGGATTATTTATATGATCTTGTATAGCATCTAATAATCCATCTTCTCTAAAAACAGCGTTAGCAAGTCGCTGCCTAGGATTGTCTGCATTATCCTCACCGTAGTAGTTAAGCGATACTAAGTTGCCAAAATCTTTATAAACTCTACCTAATTCTGCTTTACTGTTCCTAGATTTAAATAAGGCTAATTTGTTTAAATAAGGTTTATTGTCTGCTATGACACTCGCAACATATGTTCGTATATTAGGAGACTGTTTTCCAAAAACAGCAGTCATAGCATCTCTAATTTGAGGAGACATATCTTTAATGTCTCCGAAGTACAGATTTCTTATAAATCTTTGTTGATCTTCTATAGGCATTTGTTTATAAAAATCTTGATTTATAAAATTTTTAACTGTCTTTTCAGCCATTACTCCTAGTAAAGCTTTATACAATCTATTATATTCTGGAACAGTGGTTCTTCTCTCAAGTTTGTAAGGTTTTATACCTAATCTATTTAATTCTTGATCTACCTGCTCAAAAAGTTTAGTTGAAACACCACCAAATTGTTTATCAAAAACTGGTCCTCTTTCAATTTTTTTATCAGTTGTTGTTGAAGATACTTCTGGTAATGCTCTTCCACTACGAGGTGCTTTTTGATTTAAAAAGCCTTGGAACGATGTACCTCTAAACATTTGTCTAGCAAATTCATTAAATGTTTCTTTAATTGCTGTTGTTGTTAATGAATCTGTGTCTTCTGAAGGAATTAAGTTTTGAAACTCCCTGTCGTAAGATTGCCTAAGTTCTTTTGGCCCAAAAGTTTTAACAGTATCATCAATTGCTTTTAATGGTGTTAAATATCCTTTAGCCCAATATCCAGCTAATTCACCAAAGATTTCACCTAATTTTGCATAAGATTGTGGATCATACGCATTAGTTAATGTTGTTAAGTATCTCTCTAATCCTCCTATAGCTTTTGCTATTGGACCTGCCCTATCTGCTTGAAATCCTGATAATGCCTCTATACCTTCTACAACAAATAGTTCATCTAGAGGTTCATTATTCATTATTTTTCTGATAGCTTCACCTATAAATAAGAAAGGTGTAAGTGGAAATAACGGACCAAGATTAACTACTTTATCACCAACTCTTAACTCATCATATCTTGCACCACCAAAGTTTTCTCTAAGAGCATAACCTACACCTATTAAAGCTAATCCCTCTACAGATTCAACCATTCCTTTACGAAAATCTTCTACTTCACGTAATCTAGAACCTGCTCTAGCTTCTAACTCATTAAGTTCATCTGTTAGTCTTTTGTACTCAAGAGCTTGATCTTTTTTATTCATTTTTTTAGGAAGCTCTTTTATTTGTTTGGTTAACTCATTTATCCTTTTTCTTTCTGCACCTATCTTAATTGATCCAGAGAAGCTTTCAAAATCTTTAATATTTGATCTAGCTCTCATAGCTTTTAATATACCACCACCTAGTCCTCTATTAAATGTATAAACCATACCGTTGATGATAAAGTTAGGGAAAGGTATACCTATTTTTACTATAGCTGCTCTGTTTAAAAAGGATTGTAGATTATTTATGGCTTCTCTACCAGCAAACAGATCATCACCTGCTCTTCTATTTTGATAAGTTAAACGATATGCAGTTTGTAAAGATTTAGATACCATCTCATCATTAATAAGATCGTATCTATTATTTTTAATAATATCTTCTAGACTAGTTATGTTTAGATTTGAATCTATATCACCAGTTCTAACAGCTTGTTTTATTTGAGAATCTAACTCTGATACAAATCCAGCAGATTTTATAGCTCTGTCTTGCGCTCTGTTTAAAACATTAGCATACTTAGACATAAAATGTAATGATTTTATTACACCACCAGCACCAGTTTGATCACTTACAGCAGTAGAAAAGTAGTCATCAAACATTTTAAATAATTGTCTATCTGCTTCAGGAAATTTGTTAGCTACTAATTGAGCGATTTGAATAGATTCATTTGGATTAAATAAACTTTTAGCTAATAAATCTGCCTCATTTTTTAAATTTAAATCTGGTGCTTTTATTCCTAAAGCTTTAGCTTCCCACTCTAACATAAATTTTGATGACGCTAAGAAAGTATTTGCACTTTCTCCTGGTACTCTTAAAACAGAACCAAATATGTTACGCATTGTTGTAGCAGGTTGTGTAACTAAAAATGATCTCCAGATATCTACAGCTACACCAAACTTCTTAGCTATTTGTTTTTCCATTTCTCTTTGTTTAGCTACTGCTGCTAAAGTATCTCTTTGAGCTACTGTCATGGTAGCTTCCATTTGTTTAAGCTTACGACCTATACGTGTGCTAGGATTTAATATCTGATTTAAATTTGATACTTCAGCAATCTTTGCAGCTGCCATACTTGCATCTGCTTTCATCATATTTACAGCATCTTCTACACTTAAACCATTTCTAGTTAAAGCATCATTAATATTTCTAGATAAGAATGCTTCATTTTGCTGACCTAATCTTAGAAGTTGTCCTACTTTTTCCGTAATTCTTTTTGCTGGATCATCTAGAATCATTTCTATTTGTCTAGCTATCTTAGAGTTAGGACCAGATTCAGCTATCATGTTTTGTCCAGCATCAAAGACAAATCGTGTTAGATCATCAAAGGTTTCTTTATTTAATACAGTATTAAATATACTATCTACTTCACCAGCAGATTCACCATTTTCTAATAAAAATTGTTTACCTTTTTCGATACCTGCTTTATCAAAGAATAAACCATACTCTGCTACGTATTGATTTTTATATGTATCTGCATCTTTTTGACTTACAGCTTTTATCTTGTCTAGAGGAACCGATATTTCTATACGTTCATCATACTTTCCTGTAGCTGGATTTATTCTGTTAGCATATGTAGTTGGAATAAATTCTAATACTGCTGAAGGTTGTAAACCTTTTTCTCCTGATGTATAACTAATGTCAAATATTCTAGGGAATTGACCATAGTTAGCAGCGTTTTCAATAATGTCATCATCCGTAGTAGAACGAACATATGTACCTAATACATCATCTTCAGAATATTTAGTTCCTGTCGCAGGGTTTATTTTAAATTCACCTGCTTCTTTAAGATTTTCTATGTGTGATTGTACTGTCTTTGCTTGGGCTACTCTATTTTGAGGAAGTTTTAACTTAGAAGCTTCTTCTGCTATTTGTTGTTCTTGAATTAAACCTTCAACTTTTTTTACACCTCTTCTACCTAAAGCTGCTCCTACACCCCCAAGAACACCTCCAAGCCCTGCACCAGCACCTGCCATCATTGCAATATTACCAAGATTCATTTCATCTTGATAGCCTAGATTTTCTCTGTCTTTTAAATTTTCTAATACTGCTCCTTGAATTGCTCCTTCACCTGCACCAACAAATGCTGCTGACCCTACAGGTAATGCATACTCTTCAGCAACTCGTTTAGCATTTACTACGTGTTGTTTGGCTTGATTTAAAACATTTTGTTTAATTGGTTGTGTATTAGTCTTTGCAAAAGAATTTGCAATAAGTCTTTTAAGTGCTTGTCTACCAATGGTCTGAGATACGGCTTTACCTACACCAAAACCAAATATATTAAGAGGATCTATTATTCCTTTTAATATATATTCTCCTGTAGTAGCTAATGCACTTTGTCTACCTGCAAAATTTTCTAGATCTTCATCTACAGTTTTATAAAGTCTTCCAAATTGAAGTCGATCTTCGTCACTTTTGATGTTATCAATATCATTTGCAAAAGATACGGCAAACGCTGTATTTGCTTGAACTCCTCTATACTCACCTAGAAAATCCTCTAATGCACGTTCTTTAGTAAGATAGTCTGTACCTTTTCTTTCACCATACTTAAATAAAGCATCAACCAGATCTTCGTCTTCTAAGAGTTCCTCAGTTGTTAATTTTGCCATTTAAATTTAATCCTATTTAAAAATCTCTATTAAATTTTTCAAGTTCAGTTAAAGGTCTTTCAACTTTTTTAGGAGTTGTACCACGTAACTTATCTAAGTGACTACCTTTTTTCTTTTTACCAGATTTATTAGATCCTCTACGAGTTGTTGCACTTTTTAATGTACCCCCTGTTCTACCTCCTCTAAAATCAAGAGGGTCTATTTCTATTGGTTCAGGATCAAATTCTACAATTTCACCTCTAAGAGTAGAAACTCTATATCCTACACCATCGATATTTACTATTGCTTTACTGGGAACACCTTTTATACCCTTTTCAATTACTCTCACATTACCTTGTTTATCGAGTTCTGAAATAGTAGTTTTAAAGGTATCTTTAAATTCTTTGGCAGGATTTGGTACAACAGTTTCCTTTTTCATAAAAGTTTTAAGGTTAGGATCTTTACGCAAGTCTTTTATAAATTCTCTTTGTTCAAACCTATCTAAACCTCTTAGTTCAGTAGCAATTTTACCTATTTCAGTATTAAATAGTGCTTGTTTATTCCTTGCCTTTTCTGGTATTCTAGACATAGCTAGGTTACCAATTAACATTGCATCTTGACCAAGCTTACTATCGTCACCTGCTTTATAACCAGCATCTATTATTAATTCAACAACACCTTGAAGCTTCCTGACAGTATTAACATTTCCAGTTCCAGTAATGCTTTCTTTACCAGTTATATCTCTATTTATTCTTGTATTGTTTGCTGCAGCTATTACATTCGATGCTCCATCTCGTAAGCGTTTTCTATCTGGTCCTGAAACTGCACCAAAGACTTCTGGTTGATTTGGACTACCTTCTAAGGTAGAAGGAGTTTGCAACGGAGGTCTGTCTGCTCTTAATTTAGCTCCAACTCTTTTAGCCTTTTCTTCAGGAGAAGCATCTGCAAATCTATCAAGAAAACCTTCAGGTTTTTTACTTTGTTCTTGAGCTAACATACGTTCTGTTTCATCTGTCGGGTCAACTCTTAGTTTACTTATCGCTTCTATATCATCTTTAAACGGAACTTCACCATTTTTACTTGCGAGAAACGCTTGATTAGCTAATGTAGCTACAGCTTGTTCGTGAGTAAAAGACAATTTTGATCTCATATTCTCATATCGTTTTCCTAATGCTTGGGCTAAAAAAGGGTTACGTAAATCTGTACCTGCTTTTTTTAGTAATCGTGCTACGTCCGAATCCTTTAAAACTTCAAGACCAGTTTCTCTAAGCTTTCTATTTTGTTCATTTATAGTTGCAGCTCTAGCTTTAATTTGTTTTCTTGCGTCTGCCTCTTCATTAATCTTTTTCTCTAAAAACTTCTCTGCTAGTTCTAATTGATTTTCATAATCTTTTATCTCAAATTGTTTAGCACCTATTATCTCACCCGGAGAACCCATTTCGCTTACGCCATATTTAATAAGTGCTTTAGCAACAGCATTCATACCCCTACTAAGATTTAATGGGCCAGTGTCTTTGTCAGGATCTTGATTAAAAATTTGACTACGTAGGCGTTGTACTGGATCTCCTTGAGTATCTTCATTATTTTGTGCAGCCATCAATCCTTTTTTTTCTTTAATCTCAGCCATTATATTTCTCTCCTACCCATTAAACCTGTTTCAGGAACTTCAGTTTTCTCTGGCTCATCTACTTCTTCCATTTCCATAGGTTCTTCTTCTGTTTGTTCTTCAGGGTCTTCTTCTAGACTTTGTTCACCCTCACCTTTAAATCTCTGATAATCAGCTAAGAGAGCCATTGCTTTTTCTAGATCTGGATCGTCAGCCCTTTCAGCAAGAGGCACATGATCTATACCTTCTTCATTTAACATATCTAACATATATCCAAATACAGGACCAAAGATTAATAGTGATATATCATGCGTATACTTACCTAAAGCCCAACCAGAGAATACAATTGCTCTTGCAACTAGCTCTATAGGTATATCTAATCCTGCAGCTATAACAATTCTTTCAAAAGCTTCTGGTTGATTAATTTGTTCTTTTACATACAAAAGAGCTTCATCGGGAACTACGTATTGTGGTGGACGTTCATTAGGTTCTGATCCTAATTCTTCTGTTAAAGAAGCACCAGGAATAGGACCATCAAACATACTCATCATCTCCTGATCCATACCTTCTTCTTCCATAAGCTCCTCTTGAGGAACTTCTACATCTTGTTCCATTTCCATTGCCATATTAAAATACTCCTAGGGTTAACCCAATCCTCTTTCTGCTAATTTTCTTTGAATCTTAGATGAAAATGCTTGACCAGATTTTAGTGTAGCCATCTGTACTTGAAAATTAGTTCTAGCAGATGTTGCTACTGCTGGTGCGCTTCTTGATGAAAAATTAGTTAGTGCTGAAAATTGTTTTAGTTGAGGTACACTCATACGAGGTTGAGCAGATTTACCTCCACCCAAGATTGCTTTTTTAGCAATACTCGTACCAATACTAAGTGCGATTGATGCTGGATCAAATACCATTTTATACTCCTTATGTGGGGAATACAGCGTCTAGAACAGTTCCTAAAATCATTTGTCTTTGTTGTCCTCTTGCTATGTCTTGACTTAATTTTAAGTTTTTATCAAAAGTAAAAGAGGCTAAAGCTAATTGTCGTTTAAAAGATTGTTCATTAACAGAGTTAACTCTTGCAAAGTTTATTTGATCTCTTTGTTCTTGCAATAAATTAGCTCTGGCTGTTTGAGTTAGATTAAACATATTACGAACATTAAACTCGTTCTCAGCATTCTGTAAGGCTGTATTAGCTGTATTTATATTACGTCTATATACTGCATTTGCTTGATCAATCAATATAGCATTCTTTTGATTGAATTGTTCTCTAGTATTTCTTAAAGTTGAGTTAAATTGATCTACAGCATTTAATTGTCCTGCATTAAATCTTTCCATTGCATTTGATTGAGCAGCCTTAAACTGAGCTGCATTATTAGATAAAGATGCAAAAAACTGATCATTCTGTTGCTCACTAGATGCATTAAACTGTTTGGCAGAGTTTACAGCAGCCTGATCTCTAAATAATGCCTGTACTCTATTGCTTGTATTTGTAACTCTAGCTTGCTGTTCATTACTTAAATTAGCTAAATCTAACTGCATAGTCATTTGAGCATTTAAAACTTCTGCTTGCTGTCTGTTATTTAAATTTAACTCTTGCATACGACGATATGTTTGTGCATCAGCAGCAGCTATAGGTGTAGCAGCTTCCATTGCAGCCTGTACGATAGCAGCCCCTGCCATACTAGAAGCACCCATACCTCTATCAGCTAACATATTCTCTGCTGTTCTTATAGCTCCAGCTGCCCAAGCAGGAACTTGACCACCTTCAAATTGAGTCATTAAATTTTCTAATTGACCCTGTACGGTAGACTCTGCATCTACTGTGTCTGTCTGTGCTTGTACTCTATCAGTTAACCCTAGCTGTTTTGCAGCATTCATACTTTCAGATCTAACTTGATCGATTGATCGAGTAGCTGTAAAGGTCTGATTATCTGTTCTAATTGGGTCTGCTACTGAAGCAGTTGTTCCAGTTGATGCTGTAACCTGACCTGTCTCAGGTGTAATCTCATATGTTTTAGCATCTAAAAACTCATCAGGTTTTGTTTGATATTGTCTTAACTGTAACTCAGTACCACCTTTTAATGGTTCAAATCTTAACTCACCTGCTTTACTGCCAAACAAATCAAAGTGTTCTTTACCTGATTTAAAATCACCTCTAGCTACAGCAGCTGCAACATCTGGATTTTCTAAGAGATATGCACGTTCATCAAATTGACCTCTTACTAAACCTGTAGAAGGATCAGCTAATAGTTCAGCTTCTTTAGCTAGTGGCGTTGCTTGACCATAAGGATCTACAAAACCTTCTTTAGTTCCTACTGCACCTAGGAATGCTTCTAGTGCTTCACCACCAGATAAATCAGTAAACTCTCCTTTAAATCCTGTTAGTCTACCTTTTTGTCTACTTTTAAGACCTTCTATGGTTTGTGCTAAAGTTGCAGCATCTTGATCACGTATTACATCTATAGTAGGTAGATCTCCACCAGCAAACTCATCTCTAATCTGTCCTGTTGCAGGATCTATAAAATCATTTAAAGCAGCAATATTACTAGCTCTTTGTAATGCTACAGGATCTTCTATAGTTGCAGGATCAGGAATAGGGTCTGTAAATACACGTAGTCCTGTAGCAGGATCTATAGTTCTTACTTTTCCCTCTGGTGTTTTTGTGAGACTTGATGCGTAGTTAAAAACAAATGGAACATTCTCAGGGTTTGCTTGATGAGCAGCTTGAACTTCATTAAACTTAGCTTCCCGAAATGAACCATTCGGTCCTAAAGCTGAATCAAATATATTATACTCACCAGTGCTTTTATCAAGTCGTATATCACCATCTTTTAAGGTTGATAATTCCCCTGACTTAACTTGTATTACCATTATATACTCCTTAAACTGGTCTGTTATTCATCAACGCTGCATTTCTAGTTAAAAGTTGTTGAATAAGGGCATCTCTAGGATCTGCCGCCATTGGACCCATTGGGCCTATATTTTGTAGATTACTTTGTAATGCTTGATTATTACTAGTTAAATTAGCAATCTGTTGCTGTAGTGGTGCTTGAGCAGCTCTAAATTGAGCAGCTTCAGCCTGTCTTTGTTCTGCTAATTCGTTAGCCCGTTGATTCAGCAATAAACCTGAACTACCTATTTGACCCATTAAAGCATTTTGATTAGCCATAGCTGTATTTTCTATATTACCACGTTGAGCCGTAGCTCCTGATTGATACTCTTGAGCTGCCTGTTGAAAACCACGTATTTGATTCTGTATGTTTGCAGCTTCCTTAGATAAATCCCTACCAACTTTGTCTACATCTGATGTTAAAGTTTGTTGTCCTCTTACAAGACCAGCCTGACCTGCAAATAAATCTGTTTGTTCACCAACAGGCGTACCTATTCTTTGTCCTAATTGTTGTTGACTTTCAAATAAAGTTTGAGGTCCACCTTCAGTAGGCGCTCCCATAAGACCTTGAACAGCAGTAGCAGTATCTCCTACACCACTTATTTGACCTGCTAATCCAGCCTGACCTGCAAATAAATCTGTCTGACCTGCATCTGTATCTGCTGTACCTATTCTACCAGATAAGTCAGTTACATCTGTTTGTATATCTCCGATTGGTTTAAACAGACCTGTATTAGCATCTGCT
>MDTE01149324.1_pt1 | contig 10907 bp, 10 predicted proteins | sample 811231 | NCBI WGS metagenome assembly MDTE01 (sample SAMN05326651, study PRJNA326480) | marine metagenome | isolation source: seawater | place: Indian Ocean: Red Sea | collected 2010 | reverse complement strand
TTGCCAGGTGAATATGAGTCTGAAGTTAAAAAAAAATGGCGAAAATTACCATATGAAGAGCGCAGAAGACTGTATAAATTGACGAGATTTAAATTAGGAGGAACAAAATGACAGTATCGAATGAATTACGATAAATAAAGGGGGGTTTTTCCACTTAATTCAGTGGTGAAAATTGTAGTTGGTTTTAGTCCAAAAATTTCGGCAAGTCTCGTGATCCGTGAAGAATACGTACGACCCTTATATGATCGATTAGAATTCGATAAAAAATAACGTATTTATCTTTGACAAGGCTGCGTAATTCTTCACGGATTTCTTCGCGTTTACAGCCTATTTCTGGGTTTTCTGATATTGTTTCAAATGTGTCATCAAATTCTGACACGTAAGAAACGGCCTGATCTAGGCCAAATTCTTCTAACGTATAATCAAATATATCCTCTAAGTCTGCATCTGCAGCTTTGGATAATATAACCTTTGTCATGGCATAAATTATACTTTCTGTGCTTTAGCTTTGGCAATGTCGCTTGCACTACGTTTGCTTGTTTCGCCATCCCAGCCTTTTGCTATTTCAGAACGTAGCTCCTCTATAACACGATGTCTGTAGACTTCATGTAGCCTTAAAGCGTCACGAACCAGTTCACTGGCATTTTGAAAATCTCCCGTTTTTATCTGGGAAGCAATATATTGCTCTTGTTTTTCAGTAAAACTAATATTCATGATAATATACCTCCATATCACAATTCTAACAGCAAAATACAGAAATGTCCATTTTTGCTAAATATGGACAATATAAATTATAAAAAACTGATTATACCTATAGACTTTACACCAATGAATATAGCCGCCCCGCAAGAAGAAATGAGACTTGCATCCTTTTTGATCAGGTTCTGTCGCAAAGTTAAACGCAGGTTGCAAAAGTTCTCAATTGACACTCTTACCCGTTTGTTATAATATAAGTAATAACAATGGGGTTTTAATATGGAACTAAAAGTTACACAGGTAGGAAATTCTTTAGCTGTAATTTTACCTAAAAATGCGGCTCATGATCTTAATGTTGAGAAAGGTGATACATTATGGCTCAGTGAGGCACAATCTGGCTATCGTATTACGCCATATGATCCAGAATTTGCCGAGCAGATGGACGCTGCGCGTAAGCTTATGAAGAAACGCCGTAATGTTCTGCGTGAGCTTGCAAAATGAGTAAATATAAATGGATTTTGGAATCCACTGTTCACGCTATTCATGATGAACAGATAGCAGAGCATGGCGGATTACAAGGCACGCGTGACATTACGCTTTTGCAATCAGCTTTAGCTCGGCCTCAAAACTTATCATTATATGAAAATCCTGATATTGCGGCATTAGCAGCATGCTATGCTGTAGGTATAGCCAAGAACCATCCATTTAATGATGGTAATAAGCGCACGGCGTTTGTGGTAATGGAGCTATTTTTGCTTTTGAATAACTTTGAGCTGATAGCCGATGATGGAGCATGTGTACTAACAATGCTTAAAGTTGCCTCTGGTGATTTATCTGAAGAAGAGCTAACGGCTTGGATCAGAGATAATATATCCTCGATGTCATAGAAGGGCTGAGAGTTCTCTTAAATTTAGCCTGCGCTTTATAAATTTCCTTCCGTAAATAAAGAATTAAGTTTCAAAGTTTAATATGAGCTTTAGACGTTAATAGCGCACTTATGCAAACTACTTTTTTCCCTTGCGGGTTCGTAGTTTGCGTGCTTGGCGGCGCGATCAGGAAGCTCTTACAAGCGTGAACAAATTAATCGCCATAGCCCTGGTCTCAACTCCATGGAGCTGTAAACGTAAGAGCTGAGTTTAACTGAGTTAAAAAAGGACAACGTCCTTGGCGATATATCATTGTTCATTGAAAGTGTTTTCGAGAAGTAAAGGCCACTCTGCTGTCGCGGCGGCGGCGTATAGAAGCGGCACTAAGCTCAAAGATGAGCGTACCGGTAAAATACACCGCTATGATAAACGCTCAGGCGTTGCCGAAACTTTTATCCTTCTTCCCTCAAACACATCTCATCTTTTTGTTCCAGGTGCACAGATGGGCGTGCCAGACGCTGATCAACAAAAAGACCACCTCTCAGAGCTTCCTGATCGTGCCTTTCTATGGAATGCGGTAGAGAAAGCAGAAACCCGTAAAAACTCTTGTGTAGCAAGAGAGCTTATTCTGGCTCTACCGCATGAGTTATCTGAAGCCGAACGTGCAGAACTTACCCGCGTTATGGCTTCGTGGCTGCTAGAACGCTACAGCGTAGCGATCGATACAGCCCTTCATGTGCCTGTAGAAGAGGCGGGGCATGATAGACGTAACTATCATGCTCATATTCTCTTTAGCACCAGAGAACTCACGCCTGAAGGGTTTGGCGCTAAAACCCGCATTCTTGATGATAAGGTTACAGGCAAAGAAGAGACTGAGCTTATCAGAAAGGTCTGGGAGACCTTAAGTAATGATGCGCTCAGCAGGGCTGGCCATGGCGATGTGCAGATTGATCATAGGTCATTAGAAGAGCAGGGTATTGATCGTATCCCGCAAATTCATGTTGGGCCCCATGCCTGGCACGGGGAAGGTCAGGCTCAGCCTAAATTTACCTCTGATGAAATCGAGCACAGATCTAGCGATGAGGATGATGAAACTGATGACGAAGGCACGAAAGATGGTTCACAAGAAGGCGGTGATCAGAGCTCTTCAGGATCTGGCGGCGGCGCTGTTTTGGCTGTAGACATTCTTGCCAAAGATCCTCTGGTTTTAACTGAAGAGAATCAGCAGCACAGTAAAAGCTTTGATATTGATAAGCTCATAGGAGGCAGGACTTATCAATATGGGGTAAATGAACCTTTAAACCGTCAAGAGTTTAACGCGCTTATTAAGCGCGTAAATAATGAGCGCGCCGCTTTTAGTGAAGTGCCCTTAAAGGAGCAGATTAAGGAGATTGATTATCTCTTAGAAAAACTAGATCACAGGCTCAAGCGCTTAGAAGATATTAAAGAGAGAAGTTCTTTAAGCACAAAGCTAAAACGTTCATTCTCACAGTTTATAAGCAGCGCCATAGAGACGTTGAGTTCTGGCTCTTCATCAACGCTCACATCGTTTTTAGAGAAGCGCGCTGAAGAAAGGCGCCATCAAAAACGACGTGAAAGACAACAAGCGCGTTATAGCTCAGCCTATAGAACTGGCATTCATGCTCGCATTCAAGACATGAAAGGGCAAATAGAAGCGCTTCAATCTAAGAGTAGTGAAGCGAAGCGTTATGAGATCTTTATAGATACTCTTCAGCGCGATATAAACGCTCATATTACGCACCGATCTACACAAAAAACAAAAGCGCCAATCGGTACTCAAGAGAATAACCTAACGCATCACCATAAACGCCTAAGTAATGAAGAAAGTTCTCTTAAACTCTCTCTCAAAGCAGAGCTTATAAGAGAAGATTTAAAAGGCTCTAAGCAAGATATTAAAGCTCCGGAGCGCTCGTCTAAAAACGTCCTTCAGGCTAACGCCCATAATAACGAAACGGACAATCCTGAAACAAATTTATCATTGAAAAGCAGTAACTTAAGCGCTCAGCTTTATTCTTTTTATGGGGCTAGCCTTAAAGTAAATATTGAAGTTCTAGCTGCTAGATTTAATGAGCATTTATCCGAAAAACCAAGTGAACTGGTAAATAAAAAAGCGTCTTATAAGCAGCGGATTACGCCATTAAAATTAGAAGATCAGAAGGGAGCTCAAGCGTTAGATGATAAGCTCCTCACAAAAGAAAACGCGCAGGATCGCTATTTTATTAAAGCGCATTCCAGGATCAAGCCCTTCACTGATATTATAGAAGAAAAGGGCCAAGAGATTAGGCGTCTCGATCCTATTAAAGGGCAAGTGCTTTCTATAGAGCCAGAAACCCGGATAGGGCATTTTAATTTACGCGCTGATCAGCTACACAGATTTAATGACAAAGTGCTCTTAAAGGTGCGTGAGGAAGCAGCCGTTAAAAGAGCAAATATACCGTCTCAATATAGGGCAGAAGCTTACCCAAAAGACGAAGCTGAAATACAACTTAAAGGTGCCTTGAGTGGGAAGGTTCCAAAGCAGAAGAGTTCTAAATCTGAGCAAAAAACCATGCGCAGCAGCTGGGAAATAGGCATGGGATTAGAGCTAAAAAGTGCTGAAGAACATAACCCAGTAAAATACTCAAAAGTAAAGATGAGTAATAGTTTTAATGCAACTTCCTTTAATAAAATTACTAGTCCAGACGTTAGTGAAAGCCCCGTATATACTGATGTGCCGTCCATAGATCCCGTAGAGTAGAATCCACTACATCATTAGTTGCTTGTGGATTGATAAGAGATTCTAATCATGGTAATTAAATATACGAAAATATGCGAATCACCATCAATACTAGGTGATATGGGGGAAGCCATGACTCGTATCAGTCATAAAAATACGCCATTATCTCAATGCAGATTAAATATTGGAGATAATTTATGAGTGAAGAGAGTCGCTTAAAGAAATTAGTTTTAACATTACTATTGATTGCTTCTATAGGAGCGTGTAGTCCGACGAAAGTGACCGACCCGAGTGATCCGAATTTTAATCCGGATAAATTTAGTTTTAGGGATTATGGGGAAGGCAAGGAAATGAGTCTGCATGAAGCGTTTCGAAGGCTCTTTCCTTTGGGTACGTCGAAAGAGTTTGTCGAACATGTCTTGGTAGAAGTTGGTGGTGTTGAACAGTACGGGTGCAGCGATTGGAACAATTTATGCGCTTACAGATTTCCACGATATATGCAGGGGTGGAAAGGCGGAGCAAAATTGCAAGTTCTCTTTGATGAAAATGATCGCCTCATAGCGGGTGCAGGACATCCAAACTTTGGAGAAACCTTGCGAAATGTAGATGAAAAATTAAGAGAGGATCAAAAAAATGAGCGCTAAACTATACATTGCTGGATATGATGTTCTTGAACCTATATTCGATATAGATACAGGCTATGATCATACTTATATTTTCTATGATGCGGATGGTGATTTAACCACAACGGATGACCAAAAGATTATTCGTGGCGGCCCAAAAGAAAACTACTCTGGATCAAACAAAGTTGTCGAATACTCAAATGATCCCGATGTTACCAGCGCTAATATTATCGTTGAACTTAGGGATGACGCTAGGTTTTCCTATGATTACCGTTTCCCTGATGAAACACCCGCCGACCAAGATTTTCGCCTTCTTTTAGAAGGCTCCGCGGCAACAGATGCTTTCAATAATATGTGGGAATTTGCTCTGACACTGGGCGATCCAATGATTAATCAACATGGTCTTTATGAAAGCGGCATTGATTATGACTTACTCGGCCCGAATAGTGGCTCTGTCGTTAATTCTGTAATGAACGCCGTGGGATATGATTTTCGTGAGAATACGCCGTGGGATGACGGCAGCACAACCGTGCCGCATGATCCGGTTGATTATCCCGGCCATATGGGGTTGCTGGATGGCAGTGGAGACAGTATTTTTACGGCTTATATCTATGATGGAGGTGCAACTACCACCACCGTGTTCCATAAACGCGATGGTAATGACACTATTTTGTTGGAATGGAATAATTTTACGGATGTTCATGCGGAGCTGGAGATTAATAATGAAAATGAATCCACCGGCCTTACTACAATCTATTTTGATGGGCTATATTTTGGTGATGTAGATTTTGATCAGAACGGCGATTTACTTAAAGTAACAATGGGGTCAAATCCGTTTAACGATGATCTAGTTAGGGTAAATGATTTTTATGCCGATCGTGCGAATGATCTAGCTAATGGTGCGCAGACAACTGCCTTTGAATTTGAAGATGTCGTTTACAGGCGTGGTGATGATGCTGATAATGTTTTAAGTACGGCTAATCATGAAAAGAATGGATTGTTAGTTGGTTATAAAGGTGCAGATACCCTAATCGGTGGTGCAGGAAACGATACCCTAATCGGTGGGTACGGTAATGATGAAATCTATGGCAATGAAGGTGATGACATATTTATTGGCGGTCATGGCGATGATTTCATCAACGGAAATCAAGATATAGATACTCTCACCTACAGCTCGTTAAACCGTGCTTTAAATGTTAAAATTAACACTTCAGTCGACCACTCTGCTTTAGGCTACATTGGCGAGGTTCAAAAAGGTTCACTCACGGCGAATAAGGATATCATTATTGATGTAGAGTGGATTGTTGGCTCTAATTATGCAGATGAATTTCATATTTTGAATGATAAGGCTCTACTGCACCTTAATGGCGGTCAGGCGCGCGGCGATAAAGATAAGCTAATTATTGGTGATAATATTGATGCCTCGATCATTGATGTTATTGGTAAAAGTGTTTCTACAAATAGCGGCATAATTACTTTTGAAAACTTTGAGCATATTATTGGTAATGTTCGTGATAATACTTTCTACACGGCGCGAGAAGAGCATAAATATGATGGCGCCGGCGGGACGGATACAGTTGATTACAGTGCATTGGACGCAGATATTAAAAGCACGATTTCTTCACTTGGCGTTCGTATTCAAGCAGACTTAGCGAACAATATCGTCAAATATGACATTAAAAATCAGAGCTATATTGATGAGCTTGCCTCTATTGAAGTTATTCGTGGCACGAGTAATGACGATATCTTTAAGGGTGCAGAAGGGCAAAGCTATACCTTATTTAATGGGTTTGGTCATATTGGGCGCGGCGATATTGTAGATTTTTCAGATTACTCACAGGGAGTCACCATATCCCTAAACGCTCAAAATGGCACTGATGCCCAAGGCGGTCAGTATGTTTTGATGAATTTAGAGCAGGTTATTGGTAGCGCTAGCGGTGACACTCTAGAAGCACATAATTCTGGTAGTTGGCTATTTGGTAATGCTGGCAATGACACACTTAATGGCCATGATGGAAATGATCATATTATTGGGTCTAAACGCACAAAGGTACAAAATCAGCAATAGGATTTTTTCTATGCCGCCATTTTTGGCGGTTTAATGCCGAATGAATCTTTGAGTTTTTCATCTGAAAAATCATATTCACCGAGCAGGTTGATATGCGCCCATGACATTGGCGAATGCGTTGAAATTGCCTTCAGTAAAATCTGCTTGTTATTGTCATTTTCAGCCGTAGCCAGTTTTTGTGACAAATACAGATAATTCCAGCAGATGATGGCGTTTTTGATGAGCCGGTTACAACTTTCCGCAATCTCTTGTTCTTCTTTTTCAGCATGTAGGAATTCGCGGGGGCTGCCGACGGCAATGGCACGTGTAAATCTATTTGAAAGCTCAACTTTATTGAGCTGTTTTTCAATGTCCTGACGGAGCTGCACATCATCGATATAACGTAAAATGAACAGAGATTTTACGATCTGCCCAAAAGCTTTCAGTGCTTTATATAAAACGTTCTGTCTCGAATATGAATTGAGACGCCTGAATATATCAGAAGCACTGGTTTCCTTGAGTTTGATCGTGGCGATCAATCTTAAAATATCATCCCAATTCTGGATAATAAGATCGGCGTTCACGTAGTTATCAGGCTTGATATACCAGTTACTCTTGTCAGCATGTTGTCCGGATTTGAAGATGTAAAGGCTTTGCTTCTTCAGGTTTTTGATCCGCGGCGCGTAAGAAAATCCCAGCATATGCGTGGTAGCGAAGATGGCTTCGCTGTAGCCGTGCGTGTCGGTGGAATGAATATCGCTTTTGATGACATCATTACGCATGAGGCCGTCAACAACATAGGCGCTTTCCCGCTCGGAAGCGCTAAACACAAGGGAATGCCAAAGGAGATTGCGCTCATCAATGAACGTGTAGGCGCTTGCCCCTTGGCCTTTACCAAAATATTTGAAGGAATAATTGGCGTTTAATGATTCCGAGCGGACTTCAAATTTTTGACCGTCACTGGCTGTATGCAAAGTGTCACGGTTTTTGCGGTAGATGTTAGGCAGCTCCATCTGATCCATAAGCTTAATCACGGCGTCATTGGCGGCCTGCACGTTTTCCAAAGAAAAGTACCAGTTAACGGTGTGTTGCAGCGCATTTTCTTTGATGTTCGGGGAAATTTTCGCCATTTTACGTGTGCCGATGGAACAGCCCAGCCCCATAATTCCGGCATACAGCAATTTGTTCGTGGCGCTGTTTTTAGTGTAGCGGTTTTGCCAATGCTGAAATTCTCCCAGAAAACCACTGTGATGATTAACAGTTGAAAGAATTTCCGTGAGCGGCACATAATTTTGCTCAGGGAAGAACTGTTTGAGCGGGTCAGACTCGATTTCATCCTGTTTTGGCGTGGCCACATTATAGGCCTTATTCTTGCTGATTTTAATGAACAAATTCTCTCCGGCGGCGATATTTGCATTTGTTGTCTGATATTGCTGGTGCAGTGCTTTGTCCAATATTTCAAGCACTTCACGGGGATTGCTAAAATCCTGCATTCCGGCTCGATGCATCAGAGCCTCTTTATCGGCCTCCCATCTTTCTTTGCTGATCATATACTTATCCAAAGACTGGTATTTATAGGAATGTTGTAAATTGAAAGTTCCTGATTTTATCGCCGAGGCAATATGCTGGAACAAAAACACCTTGTACAATGAGGTGCGAAATGAGCCATTTTCGCTGAAAACAGCATGATACTCTGCTGGTGATAGAAAGCCGGAGGGCGCTGATTTATTGATATTTCCATCTTTGTCCTTATAATATTCCAGAGCTTGTGCTAAATCGTCAGCACTATTTTCGGCCTGAAAATCCAACATTTTGATTATGCGGCCAACCCGTTTTTGTAGCTTCAAAGAACGGGATTCTAGGATTTCATAATATTGGCCATCCGAGACATACTGTTCAATATCCTGCTTTAGGGTGGAGTGCTCATTTTTTGCATCCTGAATATGGGGGTAACCAACTTTCAAAATCCTTGTGATTTCAGTGATTTTCAAGGCAGGATCAATAGCTTGGTCATTCAATATTGTCTGGATACCGTCCAGAACACCAAAAATATCAATTTCTATTTTATCCAGCAAGACCTGTACCGAGCGTGTCTGCTCTTTCCGGCGTTCAAAACTTTGCTCTTTATGCTCACGGCTGGCCGAATTTTCAAAGGTTTTGACTGTGCTTAAAAACACATCCACTAAATTGTCCTGCAATGAGAAAAACTGATGGGCGATGAAAGCGGTGACATGCAAGTAGCGGTCTTCCTCCTCCCGCCGAGAAATTTGAAAGATTCTGGATTTGATAACGCTGCCGGCATAGTACCGGATAGCCTCATGATCCAGATTTAATGCTGAAAACACAGGCTGAAGTTGATAATATTGGTTTTTCAAATAGAGCAGATCATCCAGTCTTTCGCTGACTTTTGCAGGTTTACTGGATTGTGAGATTTTTTTCAGTGTTGTCAGCTTGTACGGTGATTTCTCAGAATTTTGGTTAATATCGTCATCTTTACGAAATAATCCATCTAAAAGCGCCTGATTTTCTGTATTTAAAGAGGCTTGAATTAATGCCGTCAGATCATTTTTACGCGCTTGTAACGCTTTCAGGACCATGTCGGAAATCCGGTTATATCCGGGGATTTGAATTTTCTCCCTGATCATCAAATCGACACAGCGCCAAAAAATAAGATTGGGCTTTAGGTTTGAGAGAACCATAGAGCGGATTTCTTGGTGGATGTAGTTTTCTGTGTCACGTCCCCAGACTTTGAAACCACAAAGCGTTAAAATAAGCGTTTGATGATAATGAGCGGTTCTCTGAGGGTATAGCGTAGGATCAAATGCATCGAGAGCAAAACCTAATTTACGGGAGACATACTCAATATCGGATCGATAATAGCGTTTAGATAAAAAGAACCGTTTTCCGGCGCTGAAATATCCATAGGCTAAAACAAACGCAATTTTGTTGGCTGGTGTACGAAGTTTGTTAACTTCCTGCATAAGATCGGGCGGTGTTTCAAAAAACTGTTTTCTCTGCGCACTGTTAAAAATCGGAGGGGTGTCAAATTCATCTTTTTCACCGGTGCTGAGAATATTCATACGTGGCATGTGAAATACCCTTTCTTTTCTTGCTGAAACGCGTTACCTTTTGAGTAAATAGTGAAAGAGGTTTTTGCAAGCACAAACTGCGCGTAAATACATAACAGCCAAAAGCCTTTTCTAAACGACCGTTTGTGAAAGGATGGAATGTGATTTTTGGATATAGCCGTATCTCAAAAGGCGATGATCAGAATGCAAGATTACAGATCAAAGCGTTTAAAGAAGCAGGCGTTGAAAAAACATTTGAGGAAAAGGCATCCGGTGGACGTTGGGATCGTCCAGCACTACACACCATGCTTGATCAACTCCGCAAGGATGATGTTGTCGTGGTTTGGAAGCTTGATCGTCTCTCACGATCACTGAAAGACCTGCTCGTCATCATGGAAAAAATTGATAATGCCGGTGCTGGTTTTAAAAGCCTGACGGAATCCATAGACACCACGAATGCCGCAGGGCGCATGATGATGCAAATGGTTGGAGCATTCGCGGAGTTCGAGCGTGAGATGATCCGTGAGCGTACAAAAGCCGGTCTTGATGCCGCCAGAGCCGAAGGCCGTGTCGGTGGCCGCCGACCAAAACTTCGCGACGATCAGAAAAAAGACATCATCGAAAATGTTCTCTCAGATCGTAAAACCGGAGCGCAGATGGCGCGCCTTTACAATGTCTCAGAAGCTACGATTTCCCGCATCGTTGCAAAACACAGGCAACCAATAACATAAAATCCTATTGCTGATTTTGTACCTTTGTGCGTTTAGACCCAATGGTCTGATTTTAAGAGCGGACTAAGCACCGGCGCTCATGATCCACATTATTTTGATATATTGGAAGAACGTTCCCTTCGCTTACAAAACCGCGCCA
>MDTE01020687.1_pt1 | contig 10907 bp, 6 predicted proteins | sample 811231 | NCBI WGS metagenome assembly MDTE01 (sample SAMN05326651, study PRJNA326480) | marine metagenome | isolation source: seawater | place: Indian Ocean: Red Sea | collected 2010 | reverse complement strand
TGCTTAGGTTCTAAGTTATGTATATCTCTAGCAACTTGATCTACAGCAGCTTGGAATTCTTCAGGTACTACTTTCCAAGTACCTTCAATCATTGCTTCCATATCCTTACCAGGAGTTACAGCAGCAACAATCTCATCTAGGATCTCTCCTCTTTCTGTACCCTCTGCAGCGTTGAAGAATTTACGCATACCTTTAGTGGACATAACAGCCCTAGCACGTCCGTTAGTAGTGTTCAGGTTATGTTGTATCCTATGGTGATCATAGACTGCTCCTAGAGGGTCTGCGGCACCACTGTTAGCTACTGCGCGTGCCTGTGCTTCTGCAGGATCATGTATGATTGGATCATATTCACCTTGATTGGTTTGTATATTCTCAGCAGCTTCGTCAGCTAATGAGTTATTACGTACTTTAGCGCCTTCATCAATGTGTCTAGTTACTGAATCAAGTGGTAGTTCATCTACTTCTGTACGTTTCCGTAGTTCAACTAGCTCAGCTAATCTTGCTTCATCTGCTTCACCTAGTTCATCAAGTAAACCAAGTTGATCAATCTGATCGTCTATAGCTTTAATTGCAGGACTTCTCGCCTGCATTGCAATCTCATCAGCATTCCTTGTTAACGCTGCAGCAGCTTCTTCTGTCTTAGGTGTTACTACTAGGCCAGGGTCCCATTCAATCCGTGTGCCTGGTGCTACAGGTTCTTTTGCTGCTTTCCATCTTTCTACATCATATTTATGTACCCATGAAGCCTCAAATGGATTCTTCTTAGGCATATTCTTGTAGTAGGATCTTATTGCAAAGATACCTGTTATAAGTTCACCAGCTGCGGCAAAACCCATGTTCTCCCATAGCTGATACTTACGCCTTTCATCAGGTCCAGCGCCTTCTCTTGTAGCCCAAGGTATGTTCCAACCAAAAGCATCATTCAATGCCTTAGCTGCGTTCTCATCTTCAGCAGTTGTGGATGCTGCAACAATAGTTGTGTCAATACCTAATCGTGCTGCGATTGCACCTGTTGTCTTAACTGCTGCTGGTAGTCCTGCGGCCCATGGTGCAGCAGCTAGTCTAGGTACAACAGCTTGTGGTGCTAATATTGAAGGTAAGACAACACCTGATATCTGACGTACAGCATGATGTGCTCCGTTGTCAGATTGTGGGTTATGTTTATGCCAGAAGTTATCTGCTGCTTCTGTTGCTTGCTGAATAGGATTCGCTCCTTGAACACCATCTCCAGCTAATTCGTCCCAACCTGATTGAGTGGAACCGATAATTGATCCGATGTTCCTACCAAGTCCAAAGACAGTATCACCTAGACCTTGTAGTACAGAGATCTTTGAGTCTAAAGAGCCTTGTCGATCATCTATGGTTTGTTGTAGCCAACTCTTGTTATCTTCCTCATACGCATCAAGTTGAGCTTGTGCTTGTTCTGAAGCACCTGGTGTGAAGTCAGGGCCAGCTTTACCGGCAGCTGAAGGTATGAACTGAGAGGCAGCTTCTGCGGCTGCCTGCTCCTCTCTATAGCTCTCAGCTACTTGATCGTAGAAACCCTGATCTCTATTTGCCTCTTCTCTTACTCGTGAGTATGTCATCAGTACCACCTCTGTAATGTTGTCTGTACTTCAGGTAGATACTTCTTATACGTTCCTTTACTGTATACTGTCCAAGCGTTCAACCCTTGACTATCGTAAATGGCTTTAGCTGCTCTAGCATTTGTCAGCGGATCGAATAATTGTCTGTTATCAGTCAATCCTAAATTCTTCCTCCTACTCGGTCCTAATGTATCTATCATGTTGATCTGCCATAGTCCGTAAGAATTGTCTCCAGTATTTCTGTTAGGGTTATGTGCTCCAGCATCTCCACCAGATTCACCAGCACTAATTGCTATCATTACTGGTATCAGTTCTCGTGGGAAACCGACTGCTGATAGTAATTCAGCGCGTTGCTGTATACTAACCCTTCTAGGTTGACCACTTTCAGTAGTAGATTGTAATTTAGCTGTGTCTATGGGATTTTGTTCCCAACTCACCTGTTGGAATCCAGGATTTAACGGGCCTCCTCCAATACCCATGTGCCTTGCGGGTTGTCTAAACTCTTGGTGTAATCCAGCGTTTGCTACGTCATTAGCTACACTGCTATTATGTATAATCACTTGTTGTACTCCTTTGCTGTGGCGGTTTAATTCATCTCTAGTCAACACTTCATTCTCACGAGGACGGTTTAAACCATACTCTTCGGCGTGTATATCTAGAATTTCACTTGCTGGTATACCTGTCTTTATCGACAACTTCCTGCCTATAGTACTGTTCTCAAACGCTCGTACATCCCACTCTCCATTGTGATAAAATGTTAGAATCTTATCACGTGCTATAACAGCATCATATGTTCCTTTACGTATTCCATTTATCCTCTGTTCAGGGCTGACTCCAGGTGTATCGTTCAATGCATCTATAGCTAAAGCGACATAAGGTGGTGCATTAGTTTTTGTTGTGAAGTGGGGAAGCGTTCTATCTTGGTTACGTACCTGAACCTCTTCATTTGTAACAGGATCTCTCACAGTAGGGCTGCTTAACTTAGTATAATGTGGTTTAGTATCTAACCATGCTACGGTTGCTTCTGTAGCATCCTGCGAGATGTCTGGTATATTACTATCATTAGCTCCAACACCACGAGTCTTTACTAGTTTCGTAAACTCGTAGTGATACCTCATCTTCACTCTCTGCGTTAACTGCTCATAACCAATGTTATCATTAAGATTTTCCTTGTCTCCCAATACAATCTCGTTTGCTGGATTATTCTGTATCTTAGCTAAGATAGAGTTTACTGCTTCTTTCTGTCCAGCATCATAGTTTGCTTTATACCTTTCTTCAACTTGGTTAGCTTTCAAGCCACCAGTGGATAGTGTTTGTGATATAACATTCTTAATGCTATCTCTAGTGAGACCATCATTCTTCATCCTCTCTTCCCACTGAGGAAGAGGCATGCTTAATGAGCCATTCTGACCATCTGGAGAGAAGAAGAAATCTACTTCCCTTTGAATAGCTTTATTCTGTGCTTGTTGGTTTATTTTTCTATCTAACTCCAATGCATTATATTCTTGCCTTCTAGCTTCATCTAGCAATGAATCAAGTTTTAACTGTCTCCACTGACCACCTTTACCTCCATTAGCGTCGATAAAGTCTTGTACATTTTGTGAGCTAATTGTACCTTCCTTTAAACCTTTCTCCATCCAGTCGGTTATCAGGTTGAATGCAGTGTTATAATCTGGTTTACCTGTTACCGTATCTAAATTCTCGTAAGCAAGAGTATTGAATATAGATTTTAAGCCAGGCACTCCTTCATCAAACCCATTCTGAAACCTAATGGCGTTATGAGTTTCTAACCTATCATCGTTATATTGATTTAATTGTGCGTAATACCTTCCTAATTCTTGAGCTTCTACTTTCCTTATATTCTCACCAATACTTCCAAGTATTCCTGGCACTTGATCAGTAATACTGATCTGATGTTTCTCCAAGAAATGGCCGCGCATCTGCATCTGTGCTGCAGCAAATTCAGCAGGGTTATGACCTCTACGTATCTCTCCCCAAGTTTTCGTAACACCACCATCTAACACAATCTCCATGGATTGGTTAGCAGGATCTTCAAAGAAAAGTGGGTAAAGGCGTGCTGAGTTGTGGGCAAAGGCAGTCATAGCTGCCATATCTCTTTCACCGTATAGATCGATGATTGATAACATCTCTTCTGTAGAGATATCTACTCCAAGCTTAGCAGCTTCATGCCTAGCAAATATCTTAGCTTCAAGTGTGTTAGATGCTATTAGTTCTCTATTCTCTGCCCACTTAGCAGCTGTTGCCCCTGATATATTCTTATCAAGTATCAGGTTGGATGTAGTTTTATTCCTAAAGATCTTCTCTTGTTCAACATAGCTACCCACCATTTCTGCTAAGGCGGGTGCCATCTCCATTAGAGAACCTAAACCTTGAGCTTGTTTAGGTCCAGGGTTACCTCTACTTGCTTGTAAAGCCTCGAACTGAGCAAGTGCGTTTTCCTGTTCTTGCTCGAAAATTAAAGCATAATTATCTTGAGCAAGTTTCCAGTTCTCTTTAAGGTTTGCTCTTTGTATCTTATACTTGTTGTTTAGAGCACTGATTTTCGTTGCTGCTTGTTCTTTAGCTAGTTTTGCATTGGCGTTTAATGCTTCTATTTTATCAGAACCTTTCTTTAGCTCCTTTTGAGCCATCTTCTCGATAGGGAGTGCTAAGTGATAATCACTATACCCTCTATCTCTTGCATAAAAATTTGCCATTTATTCTTCCGTAGAAGTTAAAGTTTACATAATACCCATGGCACCACCGATGGCCCCTAGGCCTGCTCCGATTCCAGCAAGGTGTGGTATTCCAGTAGCTGCTCCTAGAGCAAATCCTTGCATAGCTCCACCGACAGCACCTCCAACTGCGTTACCGCCACCACCACTAGTTCCGCCAGCATACCCAACACCTTCAACTGGTTCTGGTCCGTAGATAGGAACCATTGGATCTAGTATCACTGCTCTGGGAACTGCCTCTGGTACAGGAGGCGCAGGCATAAGCTCTGGTTTCGCCATTCTCTTAGCGTCTGCTGCTAAGTTTGCAGCGAATTGATCGTGTTCTACCTTCTTGAGCGTATGGTCATAAGCACGCATGATGCTTAGTTTTGACGCTGCATCTTGCTGTTCTTGTAATGCTTGACTTTGATTTAAAACATCTATATCACTGTGGAATTTATTCTCAGATACTTGGAAGGCAGCTTCATCAAATTGCAAGTTTGTATCCAACCCATACATAGATAAGTTGTAAGCTGAATCTGCTCTAGTAACACCATCTCTTAAAGCTGCTGCTGCTCTACCTGCTTCTGCTACAATAGATTGATAAGCCTTTGCTGCTGACCGTCCTGAGACACCTCTAGCTTCTGCTTTACCTTGAGCTTGTAGTTTCTTCACGAACAGTTCTTGACTGTCGAAAGCAGCTTTAGCTCTGTTAGCTTGATTCTTTAGTGTCGCCTCTTCCTTTTGGATGTCAGTAATTTTTCTACTTTTCTCTATGCCTAATTGATTTTGCTGACGTTGAAACTGTAGATTCTTACGTTTCTCTTGAAACCCTAAATTAGCTCTAGCTGCTGAGAAAGCTAACTGCTCTTGACGTTCTCTGTTTACATTGGCTGCATTCTCATATGCTAGTCCTGCTGCTCTCTGGTTTAAACCGATCTGTGCTCCGTAGAGTTGTTCGGATTTATTGAAGGCAGCTACTTTGGAGTTATATTTAATCTTCCGAATTTTCATCTCATGACTCCAAGCCTCAGCTCTCGCCCTATCTTGGAAGTCAGCAATTAGACCTTGGTTGTAACGAGCGACTTCGTTAGAGACTAACGTCTGCTCATAGTTACGATCTATAGTTAAATTATTATAGTCGTAAAGATCCATTTGATAGTCGTGTACCTCTTCAGCACTAGCAGCACCGCCAGAATCACCACCTCCTCCACCTTTAGACTCCAGCCCCATCAAGGCAGTGTCGAAAGTATTTCTATATACATCTCCTGGTGGTAGCATTGAATCCAGATTAGGATTCATGATGTCGAAACTATTCATGTTTCTTAGCTCTTCTCCTACGTTTACGTTGTTGTTTTGGTTTAACAGGCTTTGATATCACTGCGTACTCATGTTCCCATTTAAGTTTTTCAGCTAGACCTTTCCTAGCCCAAGCTTCTAAAGCAGTACAGTCACAGGCTAAAGCGAATTCCTCTAAAGTACTTAGATGGTGGTACCAGACATTCATGCCGTGACCTGTTTCAGTGGAGCAAGCTATAATCCGTAAAACCTTATTCTTAGGATAGTGCACTACTTCTGTTAGAATTGCTCCAGCAATATCAGTATCAACTCCTATCCACAGTTGTTGGCGTCCATTAAGTATTAACCTAAGTGCATCCGTAGATGTCATACTACCTAAATAGTCATAAGCTAGAGCCTTCTCTATTAGAGGTCTAGCTTGTGGCCATACATCTTGAACGTCTTCTGTCTTAACTAGTAGTAATTGGGTGGTCATTTAATCAAGTTCGTCTATAGAATCGTGGTGAATACTGTCCTTCCCACATCATAGATGTAAGGGAGACAGGGAATGGAGAATCACTAAAGACTCTCATGTTAAAGTTTTCTGCTCGTTGGTGTATAGGTACAGTAAATATATTCTCTTCTACTAGTGGCACATCATCTGCTAGGTACTGACCTGCATCTGAAGATGGTTGTACATCATACCAAGTGTCAGTAGTGATAACTATCTTCTGTGCAGGAACAGCTTTCCAACCATTAGATACACCTGCATCTTCTGCTGCTGTAGGAGCAGTAGTGAAAGTAACAGTACTATGTGTATCTGTAGACGTTACTGCGTAGGCTGTAGAAGCCTGTCTAGCACCATCTAAAGTAACCTTAATACCATTCTCCTCTTTCAGTAGGAATGGAACCTCATAGCCCTTTCCTGATGTACCTGCTTTAGCGTCAGCTACTGTACCTTCCCAAATCTCTCCGCTGTATCCTTTACTCTTAACTTTAAAGCTACATACGCTAGATAGTCCAAGAGCAAACTTCATACGTGCAACAGTTAGGGATGCAGTATAATCTTTCAAGGTTCCTTCTGGATTCATCTTGAAATATGTCTTTGGCAGCTCTACGTTGTAGTTATACTTATACCCTACAATTACATCAGCAGCAGTTAGCCCTGATATATTTTTCTTTGGTACTTCAAAGTAAGGGCTAGCTGTTGTATGGTCTTGACCTGTAGGTCTATCTGGTGTGATGGTGAATCCAGATTCTGTTACACCTGCAAAGTTAGTAGTACCATTACCTGCGATAACAAGTACTGGTGTTAAAGTTGCGTTATCTTTCATACCCGTAGGTAGATAACATTTGGTTAACTCATTGGCAGAATCATAGGTCATGGAACTTACAGCTCCATATAGATCCATGTGTGGATTAACTTGTTGTCCATCACTAGTAATGATGATCTTCTCTTCTGGAGTCTGTGTTAGACTTGCACTAGATAGTATATACTTACCTTTGTATTCTACTACTGCCCACATAGTATCAGAATCTACAGCAGCATGTTGTATGTTTCCCGGGAAATCCCATCTAAACCATGATTGCATTACAGTTTTCTCACCTACAGAATAGGTTTTATGTAGGTACATGGTATTATCTAGCGGCCCATACAGAGCGATTAGAAAGTTCTGTGGACTTGTCAGTAAATTAGTTACTGTATCCGGTATCCATTCTGAAACAATTCTACTAATGTCATCTACAATAGGACTCTCTTCAGCACCTCTAGTTCTCATACCGAATACACGGGAGTAACTAGGAGTCTTACTGACAAAGTTAATATGAGTACCTACGTCAACAGGATCTATAGTAGAATCCATTTCATAGTTTGAGATTCCTCGTACAACTGCTGATGATGGTGTTAATATTTCTGCATCAGAAAATAGGATGAACTGCTGATTCTTACTGAATAGTACCAAACCTTGAGCAGTTGGTACAATAGCATGTAGAACCGCTGGTCTGATAGTTGAACAGTTAATGTCAATTGGATCTGAAGCTGTTTGAGTTAATGCAGTAGCATAGTAGAAGTCATAGAATTCACCTGACTTACTCATAGCTACATTATCTTCAGACAGTATACCTAACCTATTGTTGTGGAAGAATGTCTGTTGTATCTTAACTCCTACGAAACTAGGATCTGGATTAGTATCTTCATCGCCTACTTTTCTATCAACCCAATCAGCCTTTTCGAATACAAATACATTTGCAGCTGTATTACGTAGTTGATGTGGTAGTGTACTACTATCCATTCCCGGTGCGACAGTTGGATCTATTGTTTCAGTCCAGTAACCAGCACCTTTATCACCATTTTCAGCTACAAACTTACTCCAATAGGTGTCCTCTGCTGACCCTTCTGATGAGTTGATGATCTTCACTATCCTATTATGGACACTTTCAGTAGGTAGGTCAGCAACTACACTAACTTGTTTACCGAAGCTTCTGATTGTAGCGTTACCTTGATTATCTATTGCTGCTACTTCTATTGCTTCAGGCTTACCAGCTGAGTCTACATAAGATAATTCTAATGTGGCTTCTAACTGTTTAGTTGTTAGTGTGCCTGAAAGAGATAGAGCATCAAGATCACTCTTCAATTCAGAAAGAATTTTCTCAGCAGTGTTTACTAGCTCTCCACCAGGTCCAGCTGGTGGTACTGCTTCTTTCTCAATGGTAGTGTATGAAGCAGTGTGAGTTGTACTACCTATCTTTACTGTTACTTTATATAGGCAACTATATTTAACCTGATATAGTCTTACAGTAGCTTTGTCTCCCAGTATGTAAGCGTCGTTTGCAGCATTATTTGTTGGAGCAGCTTGCTTTGCTACAACTTTAGTTTTGTTTGTAATGACAGAGTTGTCTTGTACTGTCAGTATGTCATAATTATCTCGTGTCGTATCTAGATAGGTGACTCCATCAGGATACGTTACATCACATTCTGTACCACTAGAATTCCATATCCTAATAGGATCAGTTGTAAATCCTGTAGTATCTTTATCTAATATACAACCTATATATTTCTCTTCATTATCTCGTTTGATGAAGAACCACTTACCATTAGCTAGGTCTGGTGAACTTGTATTGGATGATTCATATAGAGTCTTGATGAACTTAAGTCCTGGTCTCTTCCTTAATCCAAATGTAGGATCAGGGTAGGCATTGAGACACTCTCGTACCTGACCAGGAAGTTTCTTTTGATCCGTTTGTTTTGATACCCCGCCTAAGTAACTGGGTATTAGTTGAGTGACTGCTGCCATTATCTGTAAAGTGCGTGATAAGGTTGATAGCTCTTATAATAGTTTCGTCCTTGTGGGTGTCCGAAGAAAGTATAGTCTCCTTGATTAGTTTCATACTCTAAAGCCATAGCTCTACAGTAAGCTTCCTTCTGTTGTAACATTTGGTATTGACCTTGATCACCTACAATTCTACTAGAGACTAGTGTAGCTGCTCTAGCTGTAATATAGTCTTGGATAGGTCTAGGTAAGTCAACCCAATCGAACAGCCAAACAATATCTAATGTTAGTTTTCCATTGGCTTCACTAGTTATCTCATAAGTGTGGTTGTATCTGTCGTACAGTTTACCGTCACGTCTGACTACACTCTTGTCAAAGCTAGCTTGATCTTGAGTTAAGTCTACCTGCAGCATATTGTTCGGGATAACATATTCTTTATTTGAATCTGTTGTGAATTTATCGTACGCATATTCTGTGTTGAATGTCCAGCCTTCAGCCTGTACTTCTCGTGATACATTCAGCAATGTATCGTAAGCAATCGCAACGTCCGGGTTGGTTTGGTCGAGAGTGGTGACAGGCGCCTGACCAACTGACGCTAGTATTTCGTTGACTGCTGGTAATTCTTTTGTAGCGTTAGTGGTAGGAATTGGCATAATGTATGGATAAAAAAAAGGGAGACCGAAGTCTCCCGTGTATAATAGATTAGAATGCAGCAGCGCCTGTTGCGCCTGCATCTGCACCTGCGATGAGTTCAACACAAGCAGCAGGGTTCAGATAATCAGCTCCCATAGCCAAACGGCCAAGGATGATATCACCTTGATACATGATTGAAACGTCACCATTAGTAACTTGTACTTGAGGACCGATAGCTTCGACAACACCTGCAGCTTCACTCTGGAAGATAAGTCCACAGGAGTGCTTGAATTCAGTCTCCTCACCATACTCGTTATTGATACCGGCTACATCAGCAGCAGCATCTTCTACAGCAGCTTCTACGTGTGAGCCAGTTCTACCTGGATCAGTTGCACCTGGATTGTCAGCAGCAGCAGTACCGTACTTAACACCGTACTTACCAAAGAACGGGATGTTCATTGACTTGTAGATCTTAATGCCTGCAATTTCAAGGATTCCTTGAGCACCTTGCAGTGCGGTTCCTTGTACATCGCGGTTGACAAGACCATTAGAACCTACAGCTTGAATCAATTCATAATATTGTCTTGGGCTCAAGACGGCCACTCTCCCTTGGCTACTTACTCCTTTCTCGTCAAGAGCAGCAGCAGCGTCATAGAATCCATTTACCAATGCGGTGTCGCTGTATGCAGCGGAACCATCAGTAGCGCCAGAGGCTGTAAGACGGATCTGTGTTCCACCTGGTTCAACTTTATTGGTAGCTGATACAGGGTGAGCAGCACGTGCACCACGAGTGATAGCACGGAAGATCAAGCGGTCATACTTCTCTGCAAGAGCGAAGCCAATCTTCTTGGCGATCTCTCCGCGGAGTTCGTAGTGAGCAAGAGTCTCATCGAGTTCGTATACAAACGCGCTGGAAATGAGGAGATCATCCATTTGGATAGTCTTCTCAGCTACTGGCAGTGCGTTCTCTGTTCCCAAAATCGGCTCACCCGGCGCATGATAGGCTGCACTCATGCGACCCGTATAGATGAATTGTAAAGATTTGCCGTTCTTAAGGGTACGCTTCGTGACTAGATCACGGGCAATTGTATTAGTCTGGAACCCTTTGAACATCTCACCTGAAAAGAGCTTGAGATAAGTTCCGTACTTAGTATCATAAGCAGTACTCAGCGCCAACGGAGTTGAGGCGGTACTATTAATCCTACCGATAGCGGTAGTTAAAGCGTTAGCCATTGTTAGTTAAAGAAATGTATTGTTTACTTTCTCACGTGAAATTTTTTGATCAGTTTTTTTTTGTGGTCTATCCCACCGTCTAGACGGCAAAAGGTATCCTCGTAAGGGCTAATGCCAATGAAGGAGAGGTCCGACTCTGAGGTGCCTCTCCTCCTATCTATTTTTTAGGCTCCTCTTTTTTCTCTGGAGCTGGA
>MDTE01182547.1_pt1 | contig 10908 bp, 8 predicted proteins | sample 811231 | NCBI WGS metagenome assembly MDTE01 (sample SAMN05326651, study PRJNA326480) | marine metagenome | isolation source: seawater | place: Indian Ocean: Red Sea | collected 2010 | reverse complement strand
GGAACTAATCGAAAAGACTTTTCAAAAAATAAAACTGATAAATATTCATGGTTAGATGTTGGATCATCTTATTTACCATCCGAACTTCAAGCCGCTTTTTTATATTCTCAATTGATAAAATGTGAAGAAATTTGTTTTAAAAGAAGTGTTATATGGCATAAATATCAGAAAGCATTTGAAGATTTAGAATTAAGAGGAATATTAGAAAGAAATAAAATACCAAAGTACAATAATGGCAATAGTCATATTTACTATTTTTTATTAAATGATAAATACACAAGGGATGAATTTATAAGAAAGATGAATAATAAGAAAATTCAATGTACAACACACTATGAACCACTGCATTTATCTTTGTTTGGAAAAAAATATTATAAAAAAGAAGATTTATCAATTACAGAAAATATACATAATAGGCTTGTAAGGATGCCTTTATGGATAGGATTAGAAAAATTTCAGGATTATATTATTGAAAACGCTTTAAAAATTCTAGAAGATATTAAATAAATATATGCGATTGAATAAATTTTCGGATGTTACTTTTTTATTCATTAGTTTAACGCTTACTTCTTTTTCAATTCTTTTAATTTTTAAACTTTGTGATTATGGTTTTGATTTTACAGATGAGGGGTATTACTTATTATCAGCTAAATATGCAAATGAATTGCCTTACAAGATATCATATTTCGATCATTTATCTTCTTTCTTATTTAACCTATTTCATGAAAATATTTCTTTTTTTAGAAGAGGAAATATAATTTTTACCTTATTAATAGGTATTAATCTTACCTATATATGTTTTTCGGGTTCATCAATAAGATTGAATTTCTTATCCAATGATAGATTCTTTAGATTTTCAATTATATTCCTTATTGCATCCAATTTTCTGAATTTAATTTCAAAAGTAAAGATTATAACCCCTAGCTATAATAGTTATTCTATTCATGCCCTTATACTTATTGCCTCTGCAATATTTTTGAATTCAAGAGATAAATTTTTTTCATTCTTTAAGACTTTTTTGCTGGTTTCAGGATTAATAATCTTAATTCTTTCAAAATTAACTTCTGCTTTTGCAGTTATTTTAATTTGCCTTCTATATTCTCAAACTTTAGATTATCAAAATAAGAAAATAATTTATATATCTTTGGTTTTATCTTTAATGATTTCAATTTTTATAATTTTAAGTATAAATAATTATTCGATTCATGAATTATTTTTCAGATTGAAAAGAAGTTTAGAACTATACGATATTTTAAAATCTAATCATTCAATTAGAGGAATGCAAACGGTTATTGCTAGCAGTATATTTTCAATGAAATTTATTTATTTTATTTGTTTAATTTTATGGACCTTATCTAATTTTTTAATTTTAAAAACTTGTAATGTATTAATTAATAAAAAAAAATTCGATATATCTTTTGCCTTAAAAATTTCCCCTTTACTGATAGTATTTATATTTCCAAATAATGAGGTTCTAGAATTAGGATTTTATTTTTCTCTACCAATAGCTTTATTTTTGATTACTTTATATACAAAAGAATATAGAAATTGTATTTCTAAACAAGATATATATCAGATGATCTTTATTCTTGCTTTACCCTTTTGTTTTGTACTAGGGACAAATACAAATTATTTTGTTTCTTTAATGCGAGCATCTACTTTTATATTGTTGGCCAGTTTTCTATATGTTTTAAAATTAATTTTTATTGTTAATAAAAACAAACTAAAACGAAATTTAAAGAAATTTCTAATTTATTCTTCTCTAATATCATCTCTTTTTATATATCAATCAATAGTAGATATAAATATTAATCCATATAGACAAACACCCAATCTTTTGGGCAATAATGATTTGTTTGCATTTGGTCCTTCAGGATCCAAATTATTATTATCTAAGGAATTTTATTCTTATTTAGAAAATATTTCATCTGAGATTCAAAAAAATGGTTTTATTGATGGTACATATATTTTTGATCTAACAGGAAGATCGCCAGGTTTAATTTATGCATTAGGAGGTAAACCAATTTTAATGCCTTGGATACAAGGAAGTTATGATGGCTCTAATAAATTTGCACAATCTATATTATCTGAAATCAATTGTAAAGATTTGATGAAAACTTGGATAATTACTGAGACTGGGAGTCGATATGCGATTAACCCAAACATTCTTAATGAAAATAATATTGATATCAAAAATGAATTAAATTATAATAAAGTACTTGAAATAAATTTCCCCAACCTGGATGGGAATAGTAATCAAATCAAGCAAACTATATATAAACCTATTTATAAAGGAGATCAAAATCTTTGTTTAAATAATAAAAATATTTAAAGGTTGAATGCTTTTTATAGGGAATTTATTTTAACTAGAATTAGTCAATGTTATTTTTCTCATAAAAATAGTTTGGATAGCTTTTAAAAGCTGCAAAAAAAATTTAATTTTTTTCATCTACAATATTTTTTAATCCTGCCAATAAAATCCAAATTAATAAATTTATTCTTAAATCATATATGAATATATCAAAAAGATTTGAGAATAATACAACTATTGTTGATGAGTACCATGCGATATCATAATCATAATTTTTGAAGTGTTTAATTTTATTAGAAGAATTAATATATATCTTTTTAAAACCTTTTATCAAAATACTGAAAACGAATATAGATAAAAGAATGGTGGTTATCAATCCATACTTTATTGCAATTTCTAATAATAGATTATGAGAATGCCCATAATAATCGACTCCTATATTGCTATTCCATATTGAGGCAAATCCATTTCCGCCCCAGCCTAGCAAAGGTTTTTGAATAATATAATTTCTTGCATTCTCCCAAATAATATTTCTTTGATCCATGATTAAATAATCAAAGTTAAAGCCTTGTAAGTAGGATATGAAGTTAAATTGGAAATAAAAACTACTTAATATTACTAATAAAAAAGCTATTAATCCAATGCATAAATATTTAAATTTTAAAGGGAAAATTAAAAATATTAAACCTACAAAAAAGCTTAAAAAAGCATTTCTTGAAGTCGTAAAAATTATAGAAATAAAAACTAAGATATTAAGACCTAATAGGATATTTTTTTTCAGAAATTTATTTTTTTCTTTTAGAAAAGAGATTAAGAAAAATGGAAAGGTAGTCGCTAGAACGCACCCAGCATAATTTTGGTTATTAAAAAAACCAGTCAAACCGCCACTTGTAATTTCTCTCTGATACCAAATAATAAATCCACCCCATAATTTAAATGGCCCATACCAATCAAATATATATTGCCCTAATCCACTTATTAAAAGTGGTACAGTACCTATTATTAGAGAAAAACTAAAGAAAATCCTTTCTCGCTTAGTTTTTAAATAAGCTTTAAAACCCCAATATATAAATACATAAGGAATCCAGTTTATAAGTCCATAATAGGGATTAGTGCTCTCATGAAAAATATTTTGAATCCCAGTACTTATACCTCTTAATTGAGGCAAAGTACAACTCAATATCATTATGGTTATTAAAATTATTAAAATTATATTTAAACGATCTTTTAGAATATCTATCTTGCAAGAAGAGAAACTTATTAATAATGATATTGTAAGAAAAATAGAAGCAAGAGCAGGGGCTGATAATAAAAAAATTATTCCAATATTAAAAAGAATAAGGCCAATTTCAAAATTGTTAAATTTATATATTTGGGATAATAAATTTTTTACCTCAATCTTCATTCTTTGTAAATCAATTTTTATTAATCAATAAATAGTATCTAATTTATTCTTGAATTTAATATATTATGTTTTATATCTCAATTTTAACAAGTAGTCTAAATTAATTCTGGATTTATTTGTCATAACTTTTTTGATTAAGATATTATGATTGAAATGTGAATCTTATTTGGAACTCAATTGTATAAAAGTTAGAATTAAATTCTTATGAAAAAATTTATTATTACTGGTGCTGCTGGCTTCATAGGAGCAAGATTATCTGAAAAAATATTAAGTTTAAATAATGAGGTAATTGGTATTGATAATCTTAATGAATACTACAATAGAAAATTAAAGTTGGAAAGGATAAAGAACATTGAAAAACTTATAAATAATAAATGGAAATTTTTAAGAAAAGATATTAACGATTTGGAATCAATTGAAAATATATTTTGCGAATTTAAGCCGGATATTGTTGTAAATTTGGCTGCCCAAGCAGGCGTAAGATATTCAATTGATCATCCACATGAGTATATTCAGTCTAACTTAGTTGGATTTGCAAACATCCTTGAAATGTCTAGAAAGTATAATGTAGACCACCTTGTATATGCCTCTAGCAGCTCAGTTTATGGTGCAAATAGAAACTTGCCTTACGATGAAAGTGATTCAGCAAATCATCCTTTGAGTCTTTATGGAGCTACTAAAAGATCCAATGAATTAATGGCTCATACATATAGTCATTTATATGGATTAAAAGCTACAGGGCTTCGTTTCTTTACTGTTTATGGACCATGGGGAAGACCTGATATGGCACCTATGATTTTTGCGAAGTCTATCTTAAAAAATAAACCAATAAATATTAACAATAATGGAAATATGAAAAGAGATTTCACTTACATTGATGATATCGTTAATGCTATTTGTAAATGTTCTTTTAAATCTCCATATGGTGATATTAATTTTGATTTTAAAAATCCAGATCCATCTTCCTCCAATGCTCCCCATAAAATTCTTAATATAGGTAATTCTGAGCCAATTAATCTTCTGGATTTTATTAATATTCTGGAAAAAAATTTAAATAAGAAAGCTATTAAAAAATTCCAACCAATGCAAGCTGGTGATGTTTTAGAAACAGCAGCAAATACATCAAAGCTTGAAAAATGGATTAATTATAAACCCTCAACAAATTTGAATGATGGTCTAAAAATCTTTTCTGAGTGGTTTTTAAGAACAGGTTATGTTTTTTAAGAATTTTTAAAATCATATTTCATTAATAAATAAAACTATACAAATTTTTTATTTCAATATAAAGATCCTAATCTTTGGCCATAATATCCAGATTCTTGTCTTACATATCTAATCCAATCTAAGTTTTCTTTGTACCAATTTATAGTTTCTAATAATGATTGATTAAAATTAAATGATGGTTGCCAACCGATTTTTCTTGAAATTAAATTTGTATCTATAGAATATCTAAAATCATGTCCTGGTCGATCATTAACGTATATTATTTGGGATTTATAAGAGGAGTCTTTTGGAATGATTTCATCAAGTAAATTGCAAATCATATTACATATTTTTATATTAGTAATCTCTTTGTTCCCACCAACACAATATTGAGATCCATCTTCAGCTTTTAAAGTTAACAATAGTAAAGCATTTATATGATCTTCAACGTATAACCAGTCTCTTATATTCAATCCATTTCCATAAATTGGTATTGGTTTATTTTCGATGGCATTAAGAATAATATTGGGAATCAATTTATCTGGAAATTGTCTAGGTCCAAAATTATTACTACAATTAGTTATTAAAGTAGGCAATCCATAAGTATGAAACCAAGAATTCACTAAGTGATCACTAGCCGCTTTGCTAGCGGAATATGGGCTTCTTGGTGAATATTTTGAGTTTTCATTAAATGGATCATCTTCCATATTTAATGAACCATAAACTTCGTCGGTACTAATATGGGTAAATCTAAAATTCTTCCTTCTATTTAAGGTTAATTTTTTAAAATGAATTAATGATTCTTCCAATAAATTAAAAGTACCACATATATTACTTTCTATAAAAACAGAAGGATTGTCTATAGATCTATCAACATGACTTTCTGCAGCAAAATGAAAAATAATATCTGGATCAATATCTTTAAAAACGTCTCTTAATTTTTCTTTTTCATGGATATTTATTTTAAAAAATTTATATCTATTATGGAATTTGCTAAATAAATTATTAAAGGAAAATTTATTATCTTTAAAATCAAGTTTATCTATATTAAAAATATTAATTGAAGTTTTTTCTAAAATTCTTAAGATAAAAGCACTTCCAATAAAGCCAAGTCCCCCTGTAACTAAAATATTTTTATACTTTTTTGACAATAATTTATAGTCTATGTTGATCATTTATTTATACTTATTTTTTGATTTAATAGTTCCATTAAATAATTACCGTATCCACTTTTCAATAGAGGTTGAGAAAGAGAAATTAATTCTTCATCTGAAATTAGACCTTTTCTCCATGCAATTTCCTCTGGACAACCAAGCTTGAGACCTTGCCTTTGTTCCATTATTTTCACATAGCTTGAAGCAGCATGTAAAGAATCATAATTTCCTGTATCCAGCCAAGTTATTCCTCTGCCGAGTAATTCAACGTGTAAGTTTCTTTCTCTTAAGTACATCATTATTAGATCGGTTATTTCAAGCTCTCCTCGTTTTGATGGAATAACTTTGTGAGCCTTTTCGATTACAGAATTATCAAAAAAATAAATACCTGTAATGGCATATCTACTTTTAGGCTTTTCTGGCTTTTCTTCAACGGAAATTATTGTCCCATTCTGATCAAATTCAGGCACTCCATATCTCTCTGGATTTTTTACTGGATAAGCGAATACAGTAGAACCTTCTTTTCTACTTTTACTTCTTTTAAAATGATTTTCTAAGGTTGCACCATAAAAAAGATTGTCTCCTAATAATAAAACTACATTTGAAGAATCAATAAAATTCTTTCCTATTAAAAAAGCCTGAGCTAAACCTTCTGGTTCATTTTGGATTTCGTAGCTTATATTTATACCCCACTGCTTACCATCACCTAATAATCTTTTAAATAATGTTTGATCGTAAGGATTAATAATTATAAGAATATCTTTTATACCAGCATGTATTAATGTAGTCAATGAATAAAAAATCATTGGCTTATCATATATTGGTAATAGTTGCTTACTTACTACCTTTGTAATTGGATAAAGGCGAGTCCCCTTCCCACCTGCTAGTATGATTCCTTTTGTATTATGCATTAATGATCTTTTATTTTAATAATATTATCAATAAAGACCAGAAAATTTTTTTTATAAATAATATTAATTATTAAAATTTTCAATAAAATGTTTTTTTTGATTAATTGAGAATAATATTCTATTGATTAGGGATAATTATTTAGAAAAATATATGAATAACGCAGGCTCTATATTAGTTACTGGAGGAGCAGGTTTTATTGGGAGTCATACAAGTTTGCTTTTGTTAGAGAGAGGTTACAGGATTATTATCGTTGATTCTTTTATAAATAGCTACCCTGAGTCTTTAAAAAGAATAGAACAAATACTTAAAACAAAAAATTATAAATTTGATAATCAAATATTACTTTATAAGGGATGTTTAACGAATAAGGATTTTATATATAAAGTTTTCTCAGAAGTAGAGAAAAAGGGAATTAATATTAATGCGGTGATCCATTTTGCAGGCCTTAAATCTGTAGGGGATTCTATCAGCAATTCAATTTCTTACTATGAGCAAAATGTAATAAGCATTATTAATCTACTATTAGTAATGCAAAGTTTTTTTTGCAGAACAATTGTTTTTAGTAGTAGTGCCACTATTTATAAATCGCAAGGAAATAAATTGTTAAATGAAGAGTGTGAACTTAAAGCTATTAATCCTTACGCTCAGACAAAAATAGTAATTGAGAGGATCTTAAGTGATTTATACAAAAGTCAAAATAATAACTGGCGTATTATGAACCTTAGATACTTTAATCCTATTGGAGCCCATCCCTCTGGACTAATAGGTGAATCTCCAAAAGGTTTTCTCAACAATTTATTTCCCTTAATATTGGAAGTTGCTTCAAAAAGTAATTATCAGTTAAAGATTTTTGGAAATAATTGGCCTACCAAAGATGGTACATGTATTAGAGATTATATACATGTTATGGATTTAGCTGAAGGACATATAAAAGCCCTAGAATTTCTAAAAGAAAGCGAACCAAATATTTATAGCATGAACTTAGGGACAGGGAAAGGAACCAGCGTTATGGATTTAATAAATATTTTTGAGAGCATTAATAATGTGAAAATAGATTATGTCATCTCTGGAAGAAGAATTGGCGATTTGCCATTTCTTGTAGCAGATAATCGATATGCAAAAAAATTATTAAATTGGAATCCATCAAGAACATTGGAAAAGATGTGTGCAGATGGCTGGAATTGGAAAATAAGAAATCCTGATGGTTATAATTTTTGATTTATAAAATTTTATTTGTTTGACAATTTTGTTAAGATTAAATACTGAATTATTAGAAAATTTATTTTAATGTTGACGCTATCAGAAATAGATTCATCTTGAAGATGTAAATTTCAATTAGTTGGATTATATTTCTTGTTTGTTAGTGTTTTGATATTTCCCTCTAAGTATTTTAATTTTTAATTATTTAATTTAATTATGAATTTTGTGAAAGGAAAAAAGAAATTAAATACTTTAAATAATTTAGTAACTGGTGGCGCTGGTTTTTTGGGTTCAAATTTAATAGATCATTTAATTGAAAATGACGAAAGGGTTTTATGCATAGATAATTTATCTACAGGTAATTTAGTAAATCTCAAACATTTAGAAAATAATGTTAATTTTAAATTTATAAATCAAGATATTCGAGATCCAATCCTAATTGAAGGTCAGGTTGATAAAATTTGGCACTTTGCTTGTCCTCCAGTTCCAAGCATCTATCAAAGTGAACCTCTTGAAACACTAGATATTAATTACTTTGGAACTTTAAATTTGCTTAAGTTTGCAAAAAAATGTAATTCCAAAATTTTGTTATCTAGTACAAGTGAAATATATGGTAATACAAAAGTTTCTCCTCAATCTGAAGATATGCCAATTGAACTTCTTACGAATAATCCACGCGCATGTTATGGAGAAGGAAAGAGAATAGCTGAAACATTATTTTTCAATTTTGCTAGACAATATAATTTAAATATTAGGGTGGCAAGAATATTTAATACTTATGGACCAAGACTAAAAATTAATGATGGGCGTGTAATTAGTAATTTTATTAATCAATCTCTTTCCAATAAAAATTTAGTTGTTAATGGAGATGGATTACAAACCAGGTCATTTTGCTTTGTTGACGATATGGTAGAGGGTTTATTAAAACTTATGGAAAGTGATTTTAAAAGTCCAATTAATCTTGGGAATCCTTCAGAAATATCAATAATTGATTTAGCAAACTTAATTAGAGGGAAGATTAACAATAAAAATAGGATTGTTTACAAAAATTGTAATAACGAGGAACCTCTTTTTAGAAGACCGTCGATAGATCTTGCAGAAAAAGTTTTAAATTGGACCCCTAAAATTCCACTAAATACTGGATTAAATAGGACAATCCAATACTTTAAACAGCAAAATTCAACTAAAGGGATGATATGATAATGAAATTTGGATAATTGAAAGTAATAAAGAAAATTTGTTGTGTAGGAGCTGGTTTCGTTGGAGGACCAACAATGGCGGTTTTTGCAGATAAATGCCCACAAATAGATATAGACATAGTTGATATAAATCAAGAACGAATAAATGCTTGGAATCAAAGTGATTTAACAAAATTGCCTATTTTTGAGCCTGGTTTGAATGAAATAATTCAAAGAGTGAGAGGTAGAAATCTTCATTTTTCATGCGATATTGAAGCCTCTGTAGAAAAAGCTGATATGGTTTTTATTTCTGTTAATACTCCAATAAAGCAAAAGGGGATTGGGGCTGGAGAAACAAGTGATCTTAGATGGGTGGAATCTTGCGCTAGAAAAATTAGTGAAGTTGCTTCAGGGCATACAATTGTTGTAGAGAAAAGTACATTACCGGTAAGAACAGCACAAACAATAAAAGATATTCTCTATTCGGCTAATTCAAAAATGGAAAATGAAAATAACAAAAAAAGTTTTTCTGTTTTATCAAATCCAGAGTTTTTAGCTGAAGGGACAGCTATAGAAAATCTTGAAAATCCAGATCGAGTTTTAATTGGAGGTGAAGATGAGGATGCTATAAATGCTTTAAAAAGTATCTACTTAAACTGGGTCCCATTAGACAAAATTATTTGTTCAAATTTGTGGAGTAGTGAGTTGTCTAAACTTACAGCAAATGCATTTTTAGCTCAGAGGATAAGTTCTATAAACTCTATATCAGCTCTTTGTGAGGTTACAGGAGCAGATATTAAAGAGGTGGGAAAAGCAGTAGGTACTGACTCTAGGATTGGAGAAAAATTTATTTTCCCAGGACCAGGGTTTGGTGGTAGTTGTTTCAAGAAAGACATCCTAAATCTTGTTTATCTTTGTAAATACTTTGGTCTTGATGAGGTAGCAGAATATTGGATTAACATTGTAAAAATTAATTCTTGGCAAAAGAAAAGAATTTATAAGCTTATTGTTGATAAACTTTATGGGAATCTTTATCAAAAAAAAATAGCAATTCTAGGATTTGCCTTTAAGGCAAATACAAATGATACGAGAGAATCACCTGCAATTGATATATGTAAAAATCTCCTAAATGAAGGAGCATTTCTCAGCATACATGACTATAAAGTTTCTCTGGATAGTATAAAAAAAGAATTAGATTTTGACCAGATCACCAACATATCAAATGAAAGTTTAAATTTTAAAACTGATATTTACGAAGTAACAAGAAACGTGGATGCTATTATAATTCTTACTGAATGGCCTAATTACAAATTATTAGATTGGGAGAAAATATTGAATAATTTACGTAAACCTGCATGGATATTCGATACAAGATTATTATTGAATTCGAATGATTTTAAAGATAAAGATGTTAATTTTTGGCAACTAGGTTTAGGTTGTTAATATTGTTTTAAATTACGCTTCCTGCAGGATTCGAACCTGCGGCCCACTGCTTAGAAGGCAGTTGCTCTATCCAGCTGAGCTAAGGAAGCATTTTTTTATTAT
>MDTE01192343.1_pt1 | contig 10910 bp, 12 predicted proteins | sample 811231 | NCBI WGS metagenome assembly MDTE01 (sample SAMN05326651, study PRJNA326480) | marine metagenome | isolation source: seawater | place: Indian Ocean: Red Sea | collected 2010 | reverse complement strand
TGTTGATACCATAGATGTTAAAAAAGATATAAATGCAAAAGGTCTTTTTTTTACAAGACCATCTATTGCTCATTACACTATAAAAAGAGAAGAGCTTGTAGAGTCTGCAAAAAAAGTTTTTGATGCTCTCATATCAAAAAAATTTAATGTTGACATTTCAAAGAAGTATTCACTTCAGGATGCTGCTCAAGCTCATAAAGATTTAGAAGCAAGAATTTTAACTGGTCCAGCAGTTATAGTTCCTTAATCTAAATTTACATCCATATCGGACATATGTAACTTAAGAGCATTCGTTGAGATATGGATTTCTCTAATAAAAAATATTATTGAAATAATCATCGACAAACAACATGACCCGAAAATAATTCTCGCCATAAAAACTTCATCAAAGTATAAGGCGAAAACAGTTAACATGTTAAATAGAAAGCCAAAAGAAGCAAATAAAATTGTCCATCTTAAAAGAGTTATCCTTCCACTTAAATTTATAAACTGTTTTTTCCACTCAGGTGGTATGTGCTTCTCATACACATGTTCATCATGAAGTTGTCTAATAAGGATACTTAATGAGTGAAATCTATTACTATAGACTGCCATCATCAATGGTATTGCGGGAAACATTAATGCAGTTACAGTATAATCAATATTCATACGAATCAGTTTGATTATCGATCTTGCCTTTGTTATTTACAAGTAAAATCTTATGAACCAATTAAATCTTTTTATTGAACTTACAAGACTAAAAAAGCCTATAGGATATATGTTGTTGTTTTGGCCATGTGCATGGGGACTCACAATTGTTTACGACTTTTCCTCAAATTTAAAAATTTATTTTTTTTATCTAGTGCTATTTTTTTTAGGATCGATTTTAATGAGATCAGCAGGCTGTATTGTAAATGATGTTCTTGATAGAAAATTTGATGAAAAAGTTTTTAGAACCAAAGATCGACCGATAGCTTCAGGAAAAATTTCTGTTCAACTTGGATTATTTTATGCAGGTCTTTTATGTTTTTTAGCTTTTTTAGTTCTTATAAATTTTAACTTTTTTACAATAATTATTGCATTAGCCTCAATGCCACTTGCTTTTACATATCCATTAATGAAGAGATTTACATACTGGCCTCAACTTTTTTTAGGTATTACATTTAATTATGGTTTGATTTTAGGCTGGACTTCTATAAATCCTGAAATCACTTTAATACCAATGGTTTTTTATTTGGGAGCCATATTTTGGACACTTGCTTACGACACAATATATGGGTTTCAAGATATTAAAGATGATGAAATTATAGGGCTTAAATCTACGTCAATCAAATTTAAATCTAATCCTATCATCTTCTTATATTTTTGTTACACAACCTTTTTATTAAGTTTGATTTTAATAGGATTTTTAAATGAATTTAGTAAATTATATTTTCTATTTCTAATATTTATTATTTCTCATATGTATTTTATGCAATTAAATAAATTTGACTTAAATAATCCAGATATTTGCCTTAAGGTATTTAAATCGAACAACTTTCTTGGGTTAATAATCTTAATTTCATTGTTAATAGGTAAATTAATCTAATGACAAATATTGATATTCTTAAGAGACTTTATAAAGATTATACAAAAAAACATCTTAAAAAAATTCTTTTAGCTTTATTGCTTTCAGTTGCAACAGCTGGAAGTACATCGGCTATCGCTTATCTATTAGATCCAGCGATTAAACAAATCTTTATTAAAAAAGACCAAACTTTGATTGTAATTATACCAATATTTATAGTTTCTGCTTTCGCTATTAAAGGTCTGTCTTTATACATTGCCAAAGTAATAATGATAGGAGTTTCAGAGGAGGTAAGAAAGGATGTTCAGGTAAATATGTTAGATAATTTAATTGAAGCAGACACAAAATTGATTGATAGCAAACACTCAGGAAAGTTTATTTCAAACTTAACAAATGATGTAGGCCTCTTAACAAACTTAATAAGCACTGTAATCTTAAATATTTTTAAAGATAGCCTAACATTAATTGGATTATTATCTGTAATGTTTTATCAAAATTGGAAATTATCTTTAGTAGCAATCATAATGATACCTTTGGCTTCTATAGCCGCTAGATCATTAGGAAAAAGAATTTCAAAAGTTTCATATCAACAAATGGAATGGGCAGGATTACTAAGTTCATATCTTATAGACATGTTTAAAAATCATAAATTGATAAAAATTTTTCAAAAGGAAATGTATGAAAAAAACAGAGCTAAAGTTTTTTTAGAAAATGTTAAAGAAAAAAGTAGAAAAATGTCTATTGTTTTTGTTAGAGCCTCACCGATTATGGAGATGATGACTGGAATAGTCATTGCAATATTAATTTTTTATGCTGGAAAGTTAATTATGAATGATGAAATTGATATTAGCAATTTTTTCTCATTTTTAGCCGCTATGATGCTGGCTTATCAACCAGTAAGGTCATTAGCAACGCTCAACATTGCTATAAGTCAAGGAATAGCATCATCTCGAAGAGTGCTACCAATTATAGACGAAAAATCCAATTTAAAAACAAATAAAGATGACCGTGAACTTGATCTTAAAGATGGAAACATAGAATTTAAGAATATCAAATTTTCATATGATACCAGTGATAATTTAGATAATAAAATTACCATTAATAACATTAATCTAAAAATGATAGGCGGAAAAATGACTTCTCTAGTCGGCCACAGTGGAAGCGGTAAATCAACAATAATGAACTTAATTCCAAGAATATATGATGCAGATGAAGGTGAAATAATAATTGACAATCAGTCTATTTATAAAACAAAAATAAGTTCACTAAGAAATAATATATCGTTTGTAAGTCAGGACACAAATTTATTTGATGACACAATAAAAAATAATATTGCATATGCTGATATGGATGCAACTGATGAAGAAATTTATCGTGCGGCTGAATTGTCATATGCATCAGAATTTATTGAAAAATTGAAGGATAGATATGAGACGAAAATAGGTGAGAATGGTATAAGATTATCTGGTGGAGAAAAACAAAGATTGTCAATTGCAAGGGCAATACTAAAAAAAAGTAGAATTATATTACTTGATGAAGCAACCTCCTCATTAGATGCAGAAACAGAAGACAAAATCCAAAAAGCTATTCATTATCTCACTAAAGATAAAACAACTATCGTTATAGCTCATAGACTTTCCACAATTTTAAATTCAGATAATATCTACGTTATCGACTCGGGCAAGGTAATAGCTAATGGAACTCATGAGGAACTAATGAATAGCTCTTCTGTATATAAAAACTTTTATGATAAACAAATAAAAATGTGATGTTTATTGTCTATAAATTTTTGATTAACATTATTTTTTTTTTCTCTCCACTAATTTTAATTATCAGATTAATTAAAAAAAAAGAGGACCCAATTAGATTTAAAGAGAAATTAGGTTTTTTTTCAAAAAAAAGAAAAAATGGAAATTTAATATGGTTTCATGGAGCTAGTGTTGGAGAAATTCAAAGCATCATTCCATTAGTTGAAAAATTTGAAAAAAATAAAAATATTAATCAAATTTTAATTACATCCAATACAATTAGTTCGTCAAAAATAATACAAACATATAAATTAAAAAAAACAATTCACCAATTTTTTCCAATTGATTGTAATTTTATATCTAAAAAATTTATAAATTATTGGAGACCATCAAAAGTTTTTTTTATAGACTCGGAAATATGGCCAAATACGATTTATAACTTATCAAGTAAAAAAATTCCAATTTATCTTTTGAATGGTAGAATAACAAAAAAATCATTAAATCGTTGGCTTTTTTTTTCAAATTTTGCAAAGTTGTTCTTCAGTAAGTTTAAACTTTGTTTATCATCAAGCTTAGAGTCCAAAAAATATTTAAAAAAACTTGGAGCAAATAATATTAAATTTATTGGAAATCTAAAATTTAGTCAATCAGAAAACTTAGACACAAAATTAAATAAAAAATTAAAAAAATTCATTCATTCTAGGAACACATGGTGCGCGTCTAGCACACATTTTAAAGAGGAAAAATTTTGTGGACTTGTTCACATTAGATTAAAAAATAAAATTAAAAATCTAATAACAATAATAATACCAAGACATGTAGGAAGAGTTGGTTCAATTGAGAAAGAGCTCAATTCCCTTGATCTAAAAGTACATTTAGATGAGCCACAAAGAAAACTAAGCCCTAATACAGATATTTACCTAGTTAATTCTTACGGCAAAACCAAATCTTTTTACAAAGAATGTAAAAATGTTTTTTTAGGTGGTTCTTTAATAGAGCATGGAGGACAAAATCCATTAGAAGCGGTAAGGTATGGTTGCAAAGTATTTCACGGTCCAAATATTTCAAACTTTCGAGAAATTTACGAATTTTTAAAAAGTAATAGTTTATCTAGAAAAGTTGATAATGATCAAAATCTAGCTAATTTACTTTTAACAAATTTTAAAAAAAAAACTCAACATAAAAAAATTATCAAAAATTTATATTTGATTGGAAAAAATATTTTAAATAAAACTTATAAAGAAATAAGTTAGAATTTATTAAATGAATATAAAAAAACCAGTATTTTGGGATCAAAAAAAAATAAATTTTTTAACATACATTTTATTCCCATTTACATTTATAATAAGAATAAACAATTTCATTACTAGATTTTTACCAAAGAAAAAATTCGATCAAGTCAAAACTATATGCATTGGGAATATCTATTTGGGAGGTACAGGAAAAACCCCAACCTCACTTAAGCTTTATCAGCTTCTAAAAGCTAAAAAATACAGTGTGACGATAGGAAAAAAATATTATCTCAATCAAAAAGATGAACAAATTCTACTAGAGAATAAATCAAATTTTATATCTGCCAAAAATAGAAAGGAAATAATCAAACTTGCTATTGAGAAGGATCATGAAATAATTATTTTTGATGATGGCTTGCAAGAGAGAATGTTTGATTTCGATATTAAATTCGTATGCTTTGATAGTAAAATTTGGCTAGGAAATGGACACTTAATACCCTCTGGCCCCTTGAGGGAAAACATTAATAGTTTAAAAAAATATGATGGTGTTTTTTTAAAAAATACAAATGAAAATACAAATTTGATAAACATAATTTCAGAAATAAAAAAGATAAATTCACGAATAAAAATTTTTATTTCTAAAGTAAAGATAAAAAATATAAGTAAATTTAATCTTTCTGACAATTTTTTTATTTTTTCTGGTATAGGAAATTCAACAAGTTTTAAAGAAATTTTAGTGAATAATAGGTTTAATATAATTAGAGAAAAAATTTTTCCAGATCACTACGAATATAAAGATAACGATCTTTATAAAATTTTGGAAATTTCAAAAAAAAACAACTTAAAAATTATTACTACAGAAAAAGATTATATCAAAATTCCTAATCATTTAAAAAATGAAATTAATTTTGTAGAAATTGATCTTAAAATTGATGAAGAGGAAAAACTTATTAAATTTATAGAGACAAAACTTAATGAAACAAATTAAATATTTAGTTGAATTTATAATCATTATATTCTTATTTCTAATCATTAAATTATTTGGTTTAAAAATTTCGCAATCTATTTTTGGTTTTATCTTTAAAAATATAGGTCCATTATTTAGATCTAAAAAAATATCACATCACAATATATCTTTAGCTTTCCCAAATTTAGATGAATTGGAAAGAAATAAGATTATCGATAATATGTGGAAAAATTATGGAAAAATTTTCTCAGAGTATATGTTTATTAAAAAATTTAGAGAAAGTTCAAAATTTTCAAAAAAAATAATAATTGAAAACCATGAGGAACTTGAAAAAATTAAATCAAAAAAAAAACCAGTGATATTCATATCGGGTCATTTTAATAATTTTGAATTAATGGCAATGCATTTAGAAAAATCTAATATTGAATTAGCTGCAGTTTATAGACCCTTGAACAACAAGTTTCTTAATCCAATAATGGAGAAAATTAGAGAAAAATATATTTGTAAAAAACAAATAAAAAAAGGAATTTCTGGAACAAAAGAGTTGCTCAAAGAATTTAAAAAAGGAACATCTATTGCATTAATGATTGATCAAAGAGTTTCTGAGGGAATTAAATCTGATTTTTTTGGTAAGGAAGCTTTAACTACTACGATCCCAGCTCAATTTATTAAAAAATTTGACACGTTTGTGGTGCCAATTTACATAGAAAGACTAAGTGATGATAATTTTAAATTAAAGATTTATAAAAGTATTAAATTTTCAAATAACGAAACTGTAGATGATATAACAAAACAACTAAATAAAATTTTAGAAAAAATGATTATGACTAATCCAGAACAATGGATATGGACACATAATCGTTGGAAAATTTAATCAGTTGTTTTACCTTCTTTTTTTATGTGAGCTTCTTTATAAGAATAATATGCTTCCTGAGTATCGACATTCCAATAATTTAAATCTTTTAAAGAGATTTTTTTACCTGAAACAGCACATAGAACATGATCACCATTCTCTAGGATTTCAAAATTGTTAGGTAAATATTTTATTTTTGCTAATTTTTTTAACATTTTTAGTTTATATATGTTTATATGAATGTTGGTGTAATTGGAAGTGGTGGAAGAGAACATGCTATTTGTGTCTCTTTGAAAAATTCAAAAAAAATAAAAGGTATTTATTGTTTTCCTGGAAATGCTGGTACTAGCTTAATAGCTCAAAATATTGAGGCTGATCATAATAATTTTGAAGAGTTGAAAAAATTAATTAGAAAATTTAATATAGATCTAATAATTGTTGGTCCAGAAAAACCTCTAGTTGATGGTTTAGCTGATTATTTAAAAGAAAATAAAATCAAAGTATTCGGTCCTAACAAAATTGCATCTCAACTTGAGGGATCAAAAATATTTACAAAAAAGTTATGTGAAAAATACAATATTCCAACTGCGAATTTTGGTGTTTTTGACAATGTAACGAAAAGCCTATCTTTCTTAAAACAGTGCAAATTTCCTATAGTGGTTAAAGCGGATGGTTTAGCTGCTGGCAAAGGTGTTTATATTTGTGAAACATTGGAAAGCTCAACTAGTGCTGTAGAAGAAATTTTTAATGGAAAGTTTGGAGTAGCCAAAGAAGTTTTAATTGAAGAATTTTTAGAGGGAGAAGAAATGAGTTTTTTTGTAATTTCTGACGGAAAAACTTTTAGAAAATTTGGTAGCGCCCAAGATCACAAAAGAGCACTTGAGGGTGATAAGGGTAAAAATACAGGTGGAATGGGTGCTTATTCTCCCTCTAGGCTTGAAAATAAAATACTTGATAAAAAAATACTTGAAAAAATAATTAAACCTACCCTTAAAGGTCTTAAAGATTTAAAAACAAATTTCGTGGGTTTTTTATATGCTGGGCTGATGATCGTAAAAAATGAGCCTTTCTTAATAGAGTACAACGTTAGAATGGGTGATCCAGAGTGCCAAACAATTCTTCCAAGACTTAAAACTGATTTTTTAAGAGTTATTAATTCGTGTGTAGAAAGCAAACTTGATTCTATCAATTTAGATTGGGATGATAAAAAAAGTATTTGTATAGTGTTGTGCTCTAAAGGTTACCCTGATCAGTATGAAAATGGTGTTGAGATTAAAAGATTAAATGAGATTAAACTTGAAGAAAATAATTATATTTTCCACGCAGGCACAAAAATAAAAGATTCCAAAATTTATTCGAACGGGGGGCGGGTTCTTAACTTTGTAATTAAATCGAAAAATTTAAAAGAAAGTAGGGACAGTCTTTTTAGAGTAATAAAAGATTTAAATTGGGAAAATGGATATTTTAGAAAAGATATTGGTTTTAGAATTATTGAATAATGAGAATAATTTCAGGAAAATATAAAGGAAAAAAATTATTTCTTCCTAAAGACAAAAATACAAGACCACTTAAAGATTTAGTTAAAGTTTCAATATTCAATTTGTTAGATCATTCAAAAAAAATTAATAAAAAATTAGAAGATTCTTCAATTTTAGATCTATTCTCTGGCTCAGGCTCATTTGGAATAGAGTGTCTATCAAGAGGTTCTAAAATTGTTTATTTTTTTGAAAATTATTTTGAGGCGGTAAAAATTTTAGAAAAAAATTTATCACTTTTGAAAAATGAAAAAAATTTTAAAATTTTTAAAAGTGATTGTTTTGAATTTTTTAATTCTTACCAAAAAATAAATAAAAAATTTGATTTTATTTTTTTGGATCCACCCTTCAAAGAAAAGAAGATAAACGAATTAATTGAAAAAATCATTGAAAATAAAATACTAAATGCTGGTGGTATTATAATTATTCACAGACATAAAAAAGATAAAATGGAAATAACTGATAAAATAAAGATTTTTGATATTCGTAATTATGGGTTATCAAGAGTTTATTTTGCAAATTAAGTTTTTATCAAATTCTTTTTGGTCTCTTTTTTTATAAGTTCAACAGCTGGTTGATTATAAGGATCGATCTTTAAAACCTTTGCAATCAAGATCGTTTCTATAATAAAAAAAGAAAATAACTCTCCTAATGTTTCTTCACTTCTTTTTTTTAGCATGAAGCTTCTAAAAGGTATTTTTTGTTTTTTAAACACTTTTTGAGTTGCTAAAATTTGTGACAATAAAATATCATTTAAGTTCTTATTTTTTAAAAACTGCATAGCCTTTGGTATGCCTCTTGAATTTAATTTTTTAGAGAATTTATCTAGAGTATAAAAAAAAGTGTAAAAATTATTTTTTTGCCCATCTAAATAAAGCTGCATTAAGCTATGATTATCTTTAGGCATGGTAGAAATAATTGGCAGAATTCCATTTCCTTTTTTACCCAAACTTTCTGCAACGAGTTGTTGATACCATTTTAAGAAATTATCAGAACTTTCATCATAATTGAGTATTACCGAATTAAATTTTTTAGCTCTGATCAGCTCTAAAATATTTTCAACATTGCTTGTTATTGAATTGAAGAAATATTTATTTTTTATTAAGTTATTAAATTGTTTAAATTTATTAACATTCAAACCCATTAATTCCGCAGGTAACATTCCTACTTCTGATAAAACTGAATATCTACCTCCTATATAATCATTATGATCAATGATTTCATTTTTTAATTGAAGACCAATTTTTTTTAAAACACTTTTTTTATCTTCTGTGATTAAAATATTTTTATCATTCTTTTTAATATACACATTTGAATTTGCAATAGTTTCTAGTGTATTTCCAGATTTTGAAATTATTAAATTTAAAAATTTTTTTTTTGGAAAATTTTTATTTCTATTAAGATTAGATACAAAAAAAAATTTTTTATCAATTCTATGCTTTAAGAAATCATATATAGCGTGGGAGCCTAAAGATGATCCTCCCATTCCAAATATTCTTATAAACTTAAAATTGCTGAATTTTCTTATTAATTTTTTAGTATAACTATATTTGTAACCGTTTGTAAGAGAATTAATTAGTTCATTATTAGATTGTATTATTTTTTTTAAGTGACTTTGAATCTTTTTGTTTCTCTTTTTTTTTTTAAAATCTTTAAAAAGAAAATTATCAGTCAACATTATTGTTTTTGTATCTTTTTCAGAATACTTTTTTCTAAACTTGAGTTTGTTTTCTCAGTATTTTTGCTTTCTTGTTCATTGGAATTGATGCTTTTAAAAACTATTTCTACTTTAGTTTTCTCATCTTCAGAATTATCAATTTTTTCATCAGGGTTTGGTAATTTTGAGTAATCTGGAGGTTGAACTAAAGGATCTTTTTTTTGTATTAAAAACTCATCACCTGATGAAGATTTTTTTTTCATCTTAAACCCTTCTAATCCACCTGAACAGGAAATAGAAAATATACCTAATATCAAAATCAAAAATATGTTCTTAATAATTCTCATTTTTTACTTTTTTATTATTAAAAATTTCAATACTAATTAGAAATAAAATACCTAAAGTAATAAATATATCAGCTACATTAAATATAAACCAATGAAAATTATTAACATGAAAATCGATAAAATCAGGCACTGCAGAATAAAAAGCTCTATCAAAGATATTACCTAATGAACCTCCTATAATCATAATAAAACTAAATCTTTCAAATCCTTTTGATTTAAGCATTAGCCAAATTATTAGTATTGTAACTAAAATGATAAAAATTGTCAGTAAATTATAATATAACTTCTCATCAAATGAAAATAGGCCAAAAGCAATACCTTCATTCCAAATCAAATTGAAATTTAAAAAAGATGTAACACTTATTCCATATTGATCATAAGTTTCTGGGGATCTAATTATCAATAATTTGCTTACTCGGTCGATTAAAAAAATAAAAATAATTATAGAAAAATCTACTAAATATTTTTTGAACATTTTATTTACAATTGGGTCTTTCACAAGGTGCACTTCTAATTTTCCAACAAATAGGACATTTTTCACCTGCTGCTTTATTTGTTTCTACAATTATTTCATTTGTATCACCTTTTTCAATTTTGACTGAAGAAGTGATGCAAAGCTCTGAAAGATCAATATTTTTCAAAAATTTCTGGTTCTCATTATTTAATGTAACAATTAATGCTGCTTCTAAACTAGATCCGATATCTTTACTTGCTCTTTTTTGCTCAATACTAAGGTTACAAATATCCCTAATTTTAATCAATTGTTCCCATTTAGAATTAAGATTAGAATTTTTAAATTTTTCAGGAAAATTTAAAAATTTTTCAAGATGAATACTTTTTTTACTTTTTGAAATAAGTTGGTAAATTTCCTCAGTTGTAAAAGATAATATTGGTGCAAACCATCTTAGTAAAGAGTTAAGAATAATATTTAGCAATATAAGAGTAGATTTTCTTTTTTCAGAATTTAATGGATCACAGTACAAAGTATCTTTTCTTATATCAAAATAAAAGGCAGATAGATCTAC
>MDTE01131187.1_pt1 | contig 10910 bp, 10 predicted proteins | sample 811231 | NCBI WGS metagenome assembly MDTE01 (sample SAMN05326651, study PRJNA326480) | marine metagenome | isolation source: seawater | place: Indian Ocean: Red Sea | collected 2010 | reverse complement strand
TTAGTAATAAAATCTTTTCGCGGAGCGACTTCATCACCCATCAAAATTTCGATCATTTTTTGATCCTCTTTTGATTTATCTTTAGTGCCTTTTGTGTACTGAACCCTAAGCATTGTTCTATTATCTGGATTTAGAGTAGTTTCCCATAGTTCTTCCGGATTCATTTCTCCTAATCCTTTAAAACGTTGAATTGACAGTTTTTCTTTATGTTCCTGGATGAAGTTTTTATATTCTGAAGAATTTTTTTTAATCCTTTTATCAATTTTAGCTATTTGTAAAATATAGTCCTCTAGTGCTTTTTCATCTTTAATATAAATACTTTTATTTGCTTTTGTAACTTTAAACAAAGGTGGTTGAGCAAGATAAATATGTCCATTTTCTATAAGTTGATTAAAAGGATAATTATTGAAAAAAGTTAATAGTAGCGTTCTGATGTGAGATCCATCCACATCAGCATCTGTCATAATAACAATTTTATCATACCTTAAGTTTTCAATATTAAAATCTTTGGATCCAGTGCCCAATGCATTTATCAAAGTTACTATTTCACTTGATGACATCATTTTTGAGAGGGCTTTAGTCGATTGATCTTCTCCATTTTTTTTTCCATTAATATACGTATTTAATATTTTACCTCTCAAAGGTAAAACTGCTTGATATTCTCTTACTCTTCCTTGTTTTGCTGATCCACCAGCTGAATCTCCCTCTACTATAAATAGTTCTGTCCCCTCTCTTTTCTGTATTTGACAATCTGCCAGTTTCCCTGGTAAGCCAGATAATTCAAAAGCTCCTTTTCTTCTTACGCTGTCTCTTGCTTTTCTTGCTACATCTCTTGCCATAGCAGCTTGGGTTATCTTTTCTAAAACTGTTTTAGCAATTGATGGATTTTGATCAAACCAAGTTGAAACCTTTTCTCCTATAATATTTTCTACAATGTTTCTTATTTCTGAGGAAACTAATTTGTCTTTAGTTTGAGATGAAAATTTAGGATCTGGCATTTTAATAGATAAAACTGCTGTGAGACCCTCTTTAATGTCTTCTCCTGAGAGAGTAATTTTATTTTTTTTGTTATTTTTATCGTTTGAATATTTATTAATTACTCTAGTTAAAGCACTTCTGAAACCTAATAAATGTGTTCCACCATCTTTTTGAGGAATGTTATTTGTAAAAGGTAAAACTTCTTCTGAGTACCCCGCATTCCACTCAAATGAACACTCTACTACTACGTTATTTTTAGTTGCAGTGACATATACAGGCTTTTTAAATACCTCCTTTTCATTTTTATTCGTAAGAATGGGTTTTTTATTATTTATATGCTTCACAAACTCAAGAATTCCACCATCATATTTATGTACAAATTCTTTTACAGATTTGAGACTATTATCAATTAGTTTTATTAGAATCCCTTTGTTAAGAAATGCAAGCTCTCTAATTCTTTTCTCAAGTATACTTGAGCTAAATTTCACTGAAGAAAAAATTTCTTTTGATGGCAAAAAAGTGATTTTTGTTCCAGTTTTTTTTGTCTTACCTATTTGTTTTAAAGGTTTAATCGAATTTCCATCTTTAAATTTAATCTCATATTCTTTGCCATCTCTAAATATTTTAAGATCCAGTTTTTCTGATAAAGCGTTGACGACTGAAACACCAACTCCGTGTAAACCTCCAGAAACTTTATAAGATTCATGATCAAACTTTCCACCTGCATGTAGTTGAGTCATAATCACCTCTGCGGCTGACATTTTCTCTCCTTTATGTATATCTACAGGTATACCTCTTCCATCATCCTCAACGGAAATTGTGTTATCATTGTTAATCGTAACAACTATTTCTTTACAATGGCCTGCTAGTGCTTCATCAATAGAATTATCTAAAACCTCAAAAACCATGTGATGTAAGCCTGAACCGTCATCGGTATCACCTATGTACATTCCAGGACGTTTTCTTACAGCGTCAAGTCCTTTAAGAACTTTAATTGAATCCGCACCGTACGTATTATGATTTTTAGAAACTGAATTTTTTGACATTTTGCTATTTTTAAAATTTTAAATATATCATTTTTTTCTTACAATATAAAATAGTGCAACGTTAAGATGATCTAAAAGTATCTCATATCAACGGTTTTGAAGCTAAAAATAAAAAAAAATTTGATATTACAAATTTTTAGATTTTCATAGGCATTATTACGTAATAACTATTTTTATCCGAAACATCCTCAATTAAAACAGGGGAAACTGAGTCATTTAAGTTCATTTTTAAATTACTATCTTCAACTTCTGATGCAATATCAATTAAGTATTTTGAATTAAAACTTATATTAATATTTTCTCCATTAAAATTGGCTTGAATTTTTTCATTTCCATCACCTGAGTTTGCGCTATTAACTGAAAGTTGAACATTATCTTTACTTATATTTATTTTAAGGCCTTCTTTTCTATCTAAAGATACAGTTGCTACTCGTTCTATTGAATTTATAAAATCTTTAGTTTTTACAACTAATACTTTTTTATTATTCGTTGGTACAACTTTTTTATAATCTGGAAATTTGCCATCAATTAACTTTGAAATAAGTTTAATTTTACCAATCGTGAACATAACTTTATTTTCACTCATTTGGATAAATAAGGGTTCTGACATTTCAGAGAGCAACGAGCATAATTGAAAAACAGTTTTTCTTGGAAGTATAAAGGGTTTAAAGTCCTGTGTATTATCAATTTCTAAACTACTAGAAGATAGCCTGTGACTATCAGTTGCCACGCCGGTTAAGAAATCTCTTCCATTAGACTCGGTTAAATGCATAAAAACACCATTTAAATAATGTCTTGTATCGTCGTTTGAAATCGAGATTTTAGTCTTATTTAACAATTTTAAGAATTTTTTATTGTTTATTTTAATTTCAGAATCATTAAATTCATCTAATTGAAAAGTTGGAAAATTGTCAGACGGCAAACATAATAGGTTGAAATCAGAATTATCACTTTTAAGACTTAACTTATTTTCTGATTTTAAATCAAATTTTAAATTTGAATTAGAAGTAATTTTTCTTAAAATATCAAAAAGTACAGCTGCGGATGTGGTAGTATTGCCCTCTGAAAGAGTTTTTACATCACTTATTTCATCATAAAAAATGATATCTAAATCGGTAGCAATTATCGATAGTTTGTTGTTCTTTAAATCAAGTAAAACATTTGAAAGTATTGGTAAGGTATTTTTTTTCTCAACAACCCCCTGAACGAAATTTAAAGACTTTAATAAAACATCTCTTTTAATTTCAAATTTCATTTTTACTGTTCAAGTAAAAGAGTTTTTATCTGGTTTATATTTTTTTTCATTTCATCGTCCTGTCCAGATAACCGTGTTATAGTTTTAACAGCATGAATGACAGTAGTGTGATCTCTATTTGCAAACCTTCTGCCAATTTCAGGAAGAGATCTAGTTGTCATTTTTTTTGACAGATACATAGCTATTTGGCGTGGCCTAGCAAGGGGTCTTGATCTTCTTTGTGAAAGCATTTCGTTTAAAGAGATATTAAAAAAATTAGCTACTGTATTTTGTATTTTATCAACTGTTATGATCTTAGTTTGATTTAAAACATCTTTTAAAATATTTTTACAATCATTTATCGACAAAGATTTATTATGCACTCTACTAAAAGCTATTACTCGATTGAGAACTCCTATAAGCTCTCTAATATTCGTTTTGCTTTCGTTAGCAATATAATTTATCACTTCTTGTTCTAAATTAATGTTTTCTTTAAATTGACTTTGAATTTCATCTAATTTTTTCATAATGATTTTTACCTTCAAGTCAAAATCTGGAGTATCGATATCCACAACTAAACCACCTGCGAGTCTTGATTTAATCCTATCTTGAACTCTATCTAGTTTCATTGGATGTCTATCAGATGAAATTACGATTTGAGATCCTTTGCTTATCAAACTATCAAATGTATGAAAAAATTCCTCTTGTAAGCTTTCCTTGCCACTCATAAATTGAATATCATCAATTATAAATACTGAAGATTTTCTGAAAAAATCTTTGAAATTTACCATGTCGTTTTTTTTTATAGATTTAATAAAATGATACATAAATCTTTCAGCTGAAATAAACATCACATTGTTCTCATTTTGCAGCTGTATACCTATTGCATTTAATAAATGCGTTTTTCCTAAGCCAACTCCTCCACAAAGGTATAAGGGGTTATATCTTGATAGATGCTCACAAACTTTCTTTGAATAAGATAAAGCAATATCATTGCTTTTACCTTCCACAAAATTGTCGAAATTTAGATGAGGATTTAATCTATTATAGTTTAAGATTGAGTCTTTGATTTCAGTGACTTTACTAAATTCATTAATCTTAGCTAATTCTTGATTTTGATTATTTTCCTCAATTATCTTGAATTCAATCCTGTTTAAACTTAGTTTAAATGTTCTCACCTGCTCAAGAATTTTATCCAAGTATCTTGATACAATCCAATCTCTGAAAAATCTTGTAGGCACACCTAATATCAAATAATCGTTGTATTCTTTTACTAATGATATTTTTTGTAACCAACTCTCGTAGACCTCATTTCCAAATGTTTTTTTAAAAGCAAATTGGATTTCATTCCAATTTAATGTTTTTTCTTCTTCAGAAATATAAATATTATTTTTTTTAAAATTATTTTTTTCCATGTAGAAAGTTAAGTAGAAATTTCTATAAACTCCCTTTTAAAAATATTTGCAAGATTTTTTTTTCAAAAATTAAAAATAATTCGCTTGAGGTTGTAGCTTTATCGTTGAGATAGAAAAATAAAAATCTACAACTTTTAACTGAAACTATATTTAGTTTTCAATGTTTTAAAATTCAAAATATAGATTTATCCAATTCATTAAATCAACTTAAGATTGTTGAAATATAAATTTATAATTTTTTTGAGATTTTGGAAATTTTCCTCGCAGCAGTTTTTTTATTTACTACTCCAGATTTAGCAACCTGCATTAGAATTGATTGAAATTTACTGAAATATTTTTTTGCTTTTTCTTTTTCTTTTGATTTTAATAATATTTCCATTTGTTTGATTGCATTTTTATACTTGCTTTTTCTAATCTTATTTACACGAGTTTGTTTTTTTACTCTTCTTACTCTTCTGATAGCTGATTTTGTATTTGGCATTTTTTAAGATTGTATATATGTAGCCCTCATAAGGGTCAACTTTATTATTTTTGACAATTTTTACAAAAAAATGATGATCGGTTTGAAATAATTCTTCGAATTATCTTTAGGCTGCAATCTTTAGTAGAGCACTTTTTTCCTTTTTGGCCATAAACTCTAAAATGCTGCTGGAACGAGCCTTTTTTTCCATCATCGCCAGAAAAGTCTTTTATCGACGAACCTCCTAATTTTATTGAGTTTTTAAGTATTTTTTTAGTATTTTTTAAAATTTTTTCGATTTCAAAGTTTTTAATGAATTTTACTTTTTTATTTGGTCTAACACCACTTAAAAATAGTATTTCATTTACATAAATATTTCCTAAACCAGAAACACATTTTTGATCCATTAATATATCTTTTACAACTCTATTACGATTAGAAAAATATTTTTTTAAATATCTGAAACTAAATTTCTTTTCTAGCGGTTCAGGTCCTAAATTTTTGAAATGTAAATTGTTTTTTAGCTGTTTTTTTTTTAATATTTTTATAAATCCAAATTTTCTTACATCGTTATATATAAGTTTCTGATTATCTTGGAAAAAAAATATTACCCTATTATAATTTAAATCTTTTTTATCATTAATGTTGTAGTAAAAACTTGTTTTAAAATTTCTTTTTTTTTTATCTACAAAAAAAAATTTACCGGTCATTCCAAGATGGGCAAGTATTGATATATCTTTATCTAAATCAAATACCAAAAACTTAGATCTTCTAGTTATCTTTATAATCCTTCTACCAACTAATTGAAAAAATTTGTCACGGTTTATCTTATATCTTAAATTACCGTCGTTGATCTTAACTTTTTTAATTATCAAATTTTGAATTTTCTTCTTTAAAGACCTTTTAACAACTTCAACTTCGGGTAATTCTGGCATATAATTAATTATATGAAAAACACTATTCAAAATAAAACAAAATTAGTAAATTCAGTATTTTCAGATGTTTATAAAAAATATGATTTAATGAATGATATTTTGTCATTCGGCATACATCGTGCATGGAAAGAAAGGCTACTCGATTGGATGAGTCCACAAAATCAAAAAAAATTAATTGATGTTGCTTCCGGAACTGGAGATATTGCTAAATTATTTTTAAAAAAAACAAACAACCAAAGTCATGTTACTTGTATAGAACCAAATATATATATGCTTAATCAAGGAAAAGAAAAGTGTAAAAAACTCAAAAATATTAACTGGATTAATGCAAAAGCTGAGGAGCTGCCAATTAAAGATAATACTTATGATTACTACACCATAAGTTTCGGAATTAGAAATGTTACAGATATTAATACTACTTTAAGAGAAGCTTTTAGAGTTTTGAAACCTGGTGGAAGATTTCTGTGTTTGGAATTTTCAAAAATAGATAACGAATTTTTAAGCTACATATACAGGCAATATTCCAAAACCATTCCACTGGTTGGAAAGTATATAGTTGGATCTGATAAACCTTATGAGTATTTGATTCAAAGTATAGAAAAATTTTATGACCAAAAACAATTATCTAAATTAATGCTTCAAAATGGTTTTTCTAAAGTTTTTTATAGAAATTTGTCCAATGGAATATCTGCAATTCATTCGGGTTGGAAAATATAAATGTTAAAAAGGGTTTTTAAATTATTTCAAATAGCTAGGAAATTTTCTACATCAGGAGCCGTAGAAGTCATAAATGAAATTCATGTTTTGCCGTCTTTTTTAAATTTATTTTTTAATTTTATCTCTATTGGTTCAAACTCAAGACAAATAGATAATAAAAAAAAACCTGGGGAAAAGCTCTGTGTAGCGCTTCAGGGTATGGGTACAACTTTTATTAAATTGGGTCAATTTTTAGCTACAAGACCAGATATAATTGGTGATGAGTTAGCTAAAGATCTAGAAAAACTTCAAGATAAAGTTCCTGCTTTTGATCTTTACGAAGCAAAAAAAATAATAAAAAAAGAAATAGGTGAAAACTATTTTAAAAATATAAATGAGATTAGTGAACCCATTGCGGCTGCATCAATTGCACAAGTGCATTTAGCAAAAATTAAAATAAAAGAAAAATACCAACAAGTAGCAATAAAAATACTTAGGCCGGATATAGAAAAATTATTTAATGAGGAATTAGATGCTTTAATGTTGTTTGCCTACATTGTTGAAAATAGCTTCTCTAAAGCAAAAAGATTAAAGCTTATAGAAGTAGTTCATCTTCTAAGAGAAATAACAAATATAGAGATGGATTTAAGATTTGAAGCTGCTGCTGCTAACGAACTTTACGAAAATACAAAAAATGATTTAGGATTTAATGTACCTAAAATTTACTGGAATTACACAACCAAAAAAATCCTGACTTTAGACAAAGTTGAGGGTGTTTCAATTAGAGAACATAAGAAATTACAAGAGCTGGGTGTGGATTTAAAAAAACTAGCAGAAAATTTAATTCAACATTTTTTAAAACAAGCTGTAAGAGACGGTTTTTTCCATGGAGACATGCATCAAGGAAATTTATTTGTAAATAAAAATGGGGACATAATACCAGTAGATTTTGGAATTATGGGTCGACTCGATAAAAACAATAGAAAATTTTTAGCAGAAATATTGTATGGATTTATTCAAAGAAATTACGTTAAGGTTGCTGAAGTACATTTTCAGGCAGGTTTAGTACCTCAAAATGCATCTAAAGAGGAATTTGCACAAGCACTAAGGTCTGTTGGTGAGCCAATTTTTGGGCAAACAATAAAAGATATTTCTGGAGGAAACCTGCTTGCTCAACTTTTCGAAATTACTGAAAAATTTAATATGGCGACTCAACCCCCTCTATTATTACTGCAAAAAACCATGGTAGTTGTTGAAGGTGTTGCTAGAAAGATTTATCCAGAAACAAACATTTGGGAGGTATCAAGACCAGTTCTTGAAGAATGGTTAAAAAATCTGAAGAGTCCAAAATCTTCTTTTGACAGTGCATTAAATACTTCCTCAGAAATTATTAAAAGGATACCTGATTTACCTAAATTAATGGATCGAGCTGATAATGCTCTAAAGCTAATGGCTGAAGGCAAACTAAATTTAGCAATTGGCCATAGTAGAGGTTTAGAAATTGAACAAATGAAGCTTAAAAACTTCAGAAATAATATAGTTATTAGTTTTTTTGGTATTGTAATTGTATTTTTATTAGTATTTTAATTAGTAATGTCTTTAAAAAATAAAAAAATTCTAATTATTATCGGTGGAGGAATAGCTGCATATAAATCTTTAGATATAATTAGACTGTTAAAAAAAAGTGGCTGTTTTGTCAAAGCTATTTTGACAAAAAGCGGTAAAGAATTTGTTACTCCTTTGTCAGTTACAACACTAACAGGTAGTAAAACATTCGAAGAAATTTTTGATAAGGACACTGAAAGTGAAATAGATCATATTTCATTATCAAGATGGGCAGACATAATAATTGTTATGCCTACAACTGCAAATTTTATGACTAAGTTAAGCATCGGAAAAGCCGAAGACTTAGCCACAACTGTAATTTTAGCATCTGATAAAGATATTTTGTTAGTGCCTGCGATGAATGTAAGGATGTGGATACATAAAGCTACGCAAAAAAATGTTAAAAGTCTACAAGATTATGGATATTTATTTTTAGGGCCCGAAAAAGGGGAGATGGCTTGCGGTGAATATGGAGATGGCAAGATGTCTAGTCCAAGACAAATTTACTCATTTATTCAAAATTATTTTGAAAAACGTAATTTGATAAAAAAAAAAAATTTAAAAGCTCTGGTAACTGCTGGCCCTACGAGAGAATACTTGGATCCTGTAAGATACATCTCAAATGAGTCTAGCGGCAAACAAGGTTTTGAAATAGCATTAGCGTTAAGTAAACTAGGTATAAAAACTAAATTTATCACTGGGCCCTCTAATCTTATAGATAGAAAGGAGCTTATAACTAAAAAAATAGTTTCAGCTGATGAAATGTTTGTGGAAGTTAAAAAATCTTTACCTGTAGACGTGGCTATTTGCACAGCAGCTGTCTCGGACTTTAAACCATTTCATAAAAACAAATGTAAAATTAAGAATGATCAACGCAAAAATCATTCTATTTTAATCAAAAAAAATAAGGATATTTTAGAATATCTTGGAAAAAATAATAAACATAGACCAAAATTAGTCGTTGGTTTTGCAGCTGAAACAGAAGAATTGCAAAAAAATTCGATACAAAAGTTAAATAAAAAAAATTGTGATCTAATTGTAGCAAATGATGTTTCGAAAAAAGATATTGGTTTCAACTCAGATTACAATGAGGTAACAATTATTGATAATGATGGCAACTATAAGTTTTTTAAAAAAAATAAAAAAAGTATTATAGCAAAAAAAGTTGTAGAAATTATTTTAGATAAATTACTTGTCGATGAGAGAAATTTTAATTAAAAGATTTCTCGAAAATAATGAATTTGAATTTAAAAGATTTTAAAAGATTTGAAAAACAGATTGTATTAAAAAAAATTGGCATAAGTGGACAGAAAAAAATTTTCTCATCTAAAGTTTTAATAATTGGTATTGGAGGGTTAGGCTGTCCACTTTTGACTTATTTAGCAGCCTCTGGGGTAGGCACTATCGGTATTGTAGATTACGATAAGGTCGATATAAGTAATTTAAATAGACAAACTTTATTTACACCAAGCGACATTGGTAAATTTAAAGTAAGTCAAGCTAAAATTAAAATTTCTAAAATAAATAGAAAAATAAAAATCGCTGTTTTTAAAAGAAAAATTACCTCTAAAAATATCAAACAAATAATAAACAAATTTGACATTATTTGCGATGGCACCGACAACTATGACACAAGATATTTAATAAATGATGAGTGTAAAAAAAACAAAAAAATACTAATTTCTGCTGCAATAAGTAAGTATGATGGACATTTATATAAATTTAATTTCAAAAAAAAAAACGTCTTGTTACAGGTGTTTTATGCCAGAAAAACCCTCTAATGAAATCAATTGTCAGTCAGAAGGCATTTTTTCCCCAGTTGCAGGAGTACTAGGTTCGCTTCAAGCAAATGAGGTTTTAAAATCAATTCTAAATTTTAAAGATAGTCTTAATAATCAAATGATTATCTTTGACTCAATCGATAATAATTTTAGAAAAGTAAAGTTGAGTTTAAATCCAAAATGTAAAAATAAATGTTCAAATTAGTTTTTTTCTTTTTTTTCTTTCTTTTTTCTTTTGAATTACCTTCTAAGTCAAATGAATATTTTCTTACTTTAAGAAACGATATAGTAAATCTAAGACAAGGACCTTCTTTCGAATACCCTGTCAAACTATTTTATAAAAAAAAATTTCTTCCTGTAATTGTTCAAGATGAATATGAAAATTTTAGAAAAATAAGAGATCATGAGAATAATACCGGTTGGGTACATATCTCACAACTATCAAAAAAAAAGGCGGCTATTACGATTATGGAAGATCAATTGATTTTTAAAAGGCCTTCAATTTATTCTAAACCTTCAGCAATCCTTAAAAAAGGTAAATTGTGTCGGATTCATAAGTGTATAGATGAATGGTGTAAAATTAGTGTAGAGAAATATAAAGGTTGGGTTAAAAAAGAAATTTTATGGGGTCTATTATAAATTATTTCTTATACTTAGCTGTCCAGATTTTATCTAGCACGAAATACCAAACTGCGTTGGCAATCGGTTCAACTATTGCATCGGTTAGAGCAATCATAAATGAAACATTTGATATTAGCAT
>MDTE01020727.1_pt1 | contig 10910 bp, 16 predicted proteins | sample 811231 | NCBI WGS metagenome assembly MDTE01 (sample SAMN05326651, study PRJNA326480) | marine metagenome | isolation source: seawater | place: Indian Ocean: Red Sea | collected 2010 | reverse complement strand
ATGCTTTCATTGAATTAGAACTTACTTCAGTCCCTTCTGTTAATTTATCCTTAACCATGGATTCTACTTTATTCCTAATTTCTAAGTTTTGATCAAGCCAAATAATTGTGTTATCTCTTCCTTGTCCAATATTTTCTCCTTCGTAACTATACCAGGCACCTCTTCTAATTATGATATTGGTTTCTTCTGCTAAATCTAATAAACATCCTGTTGTGCTAATGCCTTTTCCAAATAGAATGTCAAATTCTGCAATTCTAAATGGAGGGGCAACTTTGTTTTTTGCTACTTTAACTTTTGCTCTGATCCCATATTCTTCCGTACCTCTTTTAAGGGTTTGTATTCTTCTTATGTCAAGTCTTACTGATGCATAGAATTTTAATGCATTACCTCCTGTAGTTGTCTCTGGATTGCCATATGTAACGCCAATTTTCAAACGTAATTGATTTAGGAATATCACTGTGCAGCCAGATTTACCGATGTTACCGGTTATTTTTCTCATGGCTTGACTCATTAGTCTTGCTTGGCTTCCTATGACGTGATCTCCCATTTCTCCTTCTATCTCTGCTCTTGGAGTAAGGGCTGCTACCGAGTCAACAACCACAAGGTCTACGGCGCTAGATCGTATAAGTTGATCAACTATCTCTAGAGCCATTTCTCCTGTATCTGGTTGTGAAACAAGTAAGTTTTCAACATCAACCCCTAAAGAAGCTGCATAGACTGGATCTAGAGCATGTTCAGCATCTACAAATGCAGCTACACCGCCATTTCTCTGAACTTCGGCTATCGCATGAAGTGTTAATGTCGTTTTTCCCGAACTTTCTGGTCCGTATACTTCAACTACTCTTCCTTTGGGATATCCTCCTCCTAACGCTAAATCTAACGTTAGTGCACCAGTCGATATTGTTTCAACTTTCATTCTTGAAGCATCACCCAGCCTCATGATTGATCCTCTCCCAAAGTTTCTTTCAATTTGCCCTAAGACGAGACTTAATGCTTTATCTTTCTCTTTCGATTCAGTTTTGTTGTTTTCTCCGAGGCTCATGTTGCTAATTGATCTAAAAGTTCTCCTAATTATTCTAAATTTGAATTTTTCTTTATTCAAATTTAATAATAGAAGTTATAGTACATTCGTACTCTAGCTATCTATGGCTAAATTGCAACAATATCTTTTAAATTTTTTAATTTTAGTAATTGAATTTCGCCCGTTAAATTATATCGATCAGAATTTTTGAGATATCCCCAATCCGCTAAAAAACAAGGGATATTTCTAGTTTTGACATTCTGTTTTATTTCTAAAAGGGTTTTTTTTCTGTCTTCTAAAAAACCTATAATTTCAAATTCTTTAGATAAATCTCCAGCTATTTTAGTTTTAGGACCAGATTCATAACCAAAAATGAATTCAGAATAGATATCTAATTTTTTAAGAATTTTTGCAGCAAATACTTCTCCTTTTGTTGTTATTATCCCAGTCTTAATTTTTTCTTGGTTTAATTTTTTCATGAAGTCCAAAACTTCATAAAATGGATTGTGTAAATTAACCCACATTTCAAAATCTCTATTTATTTGTAATTCTCGAGATTCATTGAGGAATTTCTGCAATTCTTCTGCAATCCAGAAATTATTCTGCATAATTTTTTGGCAATTATGCTGATATTGATCAATAAAAATATTCTTATTATTATCGTTAAGGGGATTATCTTTTTTGATTATTTCATGAACTATGAGAACCATTTCCCATCCATATTGAACCCAAGGTCTAATTTCTTTAAAAGTTTTTGGAATATTCTTATAAAGATTTGGGTCAATTTTTTTATCTGAAGAACATAAAAATTTTTCGCAAGCTAATAGGCTACTGCGCCAGTATTCATTCATTCCATCAACAATGACTCCATCAAAATCGAAGAGAAATAACTTATTTCCGTCCACTTAGATCATGTTTTAAAACTGGGCCGCTAGGATTCGAACCTAGGAATGTCGAGACCAAAACCCGATGCCTTACCACTTGGCGACGGCCCATCGATTTACCTCTATTTTAATACATGAAAAGATTTTTTTCTATCAAAAAACAGAAACAGATTTTTTAAAAACAAAGATTCCCTTTCAAAATTTAGCAAAACAACTTGACTAGCCTAATTTCCATGGGCTAAGCAATTTCTGAGCTTCTTTAATCGCTAAAGACATTCTTTCAGGATATTCATATAATTTTTTGTTTTTCTTATCAGCAAACTCAATAAATGGTTGCATTTTTTTTCTTGCAAAACTTCCAAATGCAATTCCATCGGGAAAATTATCTTCATTTAAAAATTCATGAGTTCTCTCATTTGTTCCGCCAGCTAATTGAATTAAACCAGGCGGTAGATCTGATCCTATCATTTGAAATAATCTAACTGCATCTCTTCCTGTTGAGGGAGATAGATCCCCAGACATTGGCCTCCCATCCAATTGCCAGATAAGGGGGATGTTAAGTTCCTCAAGAATTTCATATCTTTCCCAAAGGGCTTTCAAAAGATCCTTTGGTTTTTTTGGTTTTTTTGGCGATTGGTTTAATCCACAACTGACAGATATTTTTTTTAATTTAGCATCAGAGTTTTTTAGGATGCTTATCAATTCTATGAAAGATTCTATACGATTTATTTCGGTATGTATTTCTAAAGCATCAGGCTTTATCTTTTGCAGTGTTAATGGTAGTTTGTCCTTTGATAAATCATACTCGTATTCAGAAATTAAATTTAAAGGACAACTTTGAATGCATCTTCCACATCCATAACATTTGCTCTCTTTGATCCCGGATTTATCAATTGCGAAAGTTGGACAAATCTTTTCACATGGTCTGAGACAATCAGAAGGACACTTCGTCGGGTCAAAGTTTGCTTTGCGAAAGTGAATATCTTTCCCGTCACTAATGCTTAGCATTAATCCTGGAGAACAACCAAAAAATTTTTTCGACCATTGGATTCCATTTCTTGCCGCTTGAGCAATCGATTCTTCTGCGGCTATATCAATGTAGTCGACTCCTGCAGCGGAAAAAATAGCGCATAAATCTTCAATTGCAAGAATATCTTCATTGCTAGCACCGCAGATTAATTTAACCCACTTATCTGATTTTTTCTCATTTCTCGAGGAATTCAACTTTAGAACTCATCCAATATATATTCACTCAGTGATTTCCATTCAAGTTTCCTAGAACCACCCATTTCAATAACAATTTGAAGCTTATTTTCTTTTGTACAAATTTTAATTAAGCTTTCAAGTTCTGACTGAGATAACACTTGACCTTCTAGTAACCATAATAATTTGTTTTTATCGTTTTCATTAAATAATTCAGAGGCTTGAGGGATAACTCTTTGGACCTCCCCAAGAGCACCATTTTTACCTACACTTTGATGTCCTAGGTGCGGAGGTCTAATTCCGTGCAATTTCAATAAGAATACTTCAGGATCCCCTAACCCCCTTGCAGATGTTATGTAGGTTTTATAACCTTTGGCTCTCATTCTTCTTAAAAGACGAGTTTCATATCCGCCCTCTAGAGGAGTAAACATTGCTAAACATTTATTTTTTTTTAAATCATTATGAAACTTTTTTCCTGTTAGAAGTAATGGCATAAAAATTCCTTTTATCTATATAATATTTCATTTTATGGTACTTGATGATGTACAATTTATATTCAGTGAATTTTTTAAGCTAGCAAGCTAGCCTAGCCTCTTTAAAATTTCACATTTTTAGCGTTTCGTTAAAAATTCAGGATGGGTATAACCCAAGAGAAACTATCTACATTTTAGAAAAGTCTCAACCTTATGAAATTATTTTTTTAACAATTCCTTTACTTCATTAAAGGATTTAAAAATTAATTATTAGCTAGCCTAAACCAGTTTTATGTCAATAGGAATTTTAGGAAAGAAATTGGGGATGTCCCAACTTTTCGATAAAGATGGTAATGCAGTACCAGTTACTCTAATAGAGGCTGGACCTTGTCGTGTTACTCAATTAAAAACGCAAGCTTTGGATGGTTATGATGCTGTGCAAATCGGTTACGGCACATCAAAAGATAAGCACATAAGTAAACCTGAAAAAGGTCACTTATTAAAGTCAGGTGAAGAGCTATTAAAGCACTTAAAAGAATATAGGGTTGAACATAATTCGGATTATGAGGTTGGGAACAAAATTACAGTTAAAAATTTTGAAGTTGGTCAAAAAGTCGATATCAGTGGTAAATCAATGGGAAGAGGTTTTTCTGGGTATCAAAAGAGGCATGGCTTTAGCAGAGGTCCCATGAGTCATGGTTCAAAAAACCATAGAGCCCCAGGCTCTACTGGCGCAGGTACAACTCCAGGTAGAATTTATCCTGGCAAAAGAATGGCAGGAAGGTATGGGGGTAAAAAAATAACCACTAAAGGTTTATTAGTAGTAAAAATTGATGATCAGAAAAATTTGCTTATTGTAAAAGGATCTGTCCCAGGTAAACCTGGAACGATAGTCAATATCAAGCCGAATAACTTTGTAGGAAAAAATGGAGGTAAAAAATCATGACAACTTTTGAAACTCTAAAGTGGGATGGAAAAAAAGCGGGAAAAGTTTCAATTGAACTGAAAGTTGCTAAAGAAAATACTTCTGCAGATCTAATACATAGAGCAGTTCTAAGACAACTAGCCAACAAGAGACAAGGTACAGCATCAACTTTGACTAGATCAGAAGTGAGAGGTGGAGGAAGAAAACCGTATAAGCAAAAAGGTACTGGTAGAGCCCGTCAAGGATCAATCAGAACTCCTCTTAGACCTGGAGGAGGAATAGTTTTCGGTCCAAAACCACGTTCATACAACTTAGATATGAACCGAAAAGAAAGGAGGTTGGCTCTTAGAACAGCTCTCATGTCAAGAGTCAATGATATTAAGGCTGTAGAGGATTTTGGATCATCTTTAAATGAACCTAAAACAAGCGAAATTGTCAAGGGTCTTACACGTCTTGGAATCGAACAAACAGAAAAAGTTTTGGTTATTCTCGACAAACCCTCTGACGTAATAAAAAAGTCTATTAATAATCTTGAAAAAGTAAAACTAATTGCTGCTGATCAGTTAAATGTTTTTGATATTTTAAATGCCAATAAGCTTGTTTTAGGGCAATCAGCAATTAACAAAATTCAGGAGGTTTATGCGTCATGAGTAAAATATTTGATTCACGTTTAGCAGATGTAATACGCAAGCCAGTTATTACAGAAAAAGCTACAAATGCATTAGATATTAATCAATATACATTTGAAGTCGATCATAGAGCTGCAAAACCCGAAATCAAAGCCGCAATTGAGGCCTTGTTTAGTGTTAAAGTTATAAGAATAAATACAATGAATCCTCCAAGGAGAACAAGAAGAGTCGGTAAGTTTTCCGGTAAACGTTCTCAAGTTAAAAAGGCTATTGTTCGTCTTGCTGAAGGAGACAAAATTCAACTATTTCCGGAATCTTAAGGAGTTTTATCATGGCAATCCGCAAATTTAAACCGTATACCCCCGGGACTAGACAAAGAGTCGTTACTGACTTCAATGAAATTACAAGTTCTAAACCTGAAAGATCTCTCATAATTTCCAAACATAGAGTTAAAGGGAGAAACAATAGAGGAGTTATAACTTGCCGTCATCGTGGAGGGGGACATAAAAGACAATACAGGATTGTTGATTTTAGGAGAGATAAAAGAAATATTAACGCTAAAGTTGCTGCAATTCATTATGATCCTCATAGAAATGCTAGGCTTGCACTCTTATTCTATGAGGATGGAGAAAAAAGATATATCATAGCTCCATCAGGTATAAAAGTTGGTCAAATTGTAATTTCAGGCGAAAGTGTACCTATTGAAGACGGAAATGCAATGCCATTATCTGTAATGCCATTAGGATCAAGTGTTCATTGTGTTGAGCTTTATGCAGGAAGAGGAGCGCAAATGGTTAGATCAGCAGGTGCAAGTGCCCAGGTGATGGCTAAAGAGGGTGACTATGTTGCCTTAAAACTTCCATCCACTGAAGTTCGTCTTGTCCGAAAGGAATGTTATGCAACTTTAGGAGAAGTTGGAAACTCAGAGATAAGAAATACTAGTTTAGGTAAAGCTGGGAGAAGAAGATGGCTTGGCCGAAGGCCTCAGGTAAGAGGAAGTGTAATGAACCCATGTGATCATCCACATGGAGGAGGGGAGGGAAAGGCTCCGATTGGTAGAGCTGGTCCCGTAACTCCATGGGGTAAGCCAGCACTTGGATTAAAAACACGTAAAAAGAACAAGCCAAGTAATAAGTTAGTTGTTCGAAGACGCCGTCGTGTTTCTAAAAGAAGTAGAGGAGGAAGAGATTCTTGATTACTTCTATTTTCACTATATTTTCTATTTTATAAATCATGGGACGTTCACTCAAAAAAGGACCTTTTATCGCAGACAGTTTGCTTAAAAAGGTAGAAAAGCAAAACACAGATAATGATAAGTCTGTCATCAAAACATGGTCTAGATCATCTACCATCCTTCCTGTAATGATTGGCCATACTATTGCGGTTCATAATGGAAAGGCTCATATCCCAGTTTTTATTACTGAACAAATGATTGGGCATAAATTAGGAGAATTTGCTCCTACACGTACTTATCGTGGCCACATTAGAGATAAAAAAGGAGCAAAATCATGACAAAAACACCAGAAATGACAAAAACAGCAATTGCGCATGGAAATTATATTCGCGGTTCAGCATCGAAGGTAAGAAGAGTACTGGATCAAATAAGAGGAAGGTCTTATAGAGATGCTTTAATCATGCTCGAATTTATGCCTTATAGATCTACTGATCCTATTACTAAAGTCTTAAGATCAGCAGTAGCTAATGCTGAGCATAATTTTGGGATGGATCCATCATCTTTGATTATCTCTTCAGCATGGGCTAACAGTGGCCCTGTTATGAAAAGGTATAGACCAAGAGCTCAAGGTAGAGCTTTCTCTATAAAAAAACAAACATGCCATATAAGCATTTCTGTAGAAGCTTCTACTAATCAAGTTAATCAGGAGGTACAAAACTAATGGGACATAAAATTCATCCTTCTGGACTTAGATTAGGAATTACTCAGGAGCATCGCTCCAAATGGTTTGCTACATCTAAAACATATCCAATTCTTCTTCAAGAGGACTACAAAATTCGCTCTTTTATCCAAAAAAAATACGGTGCTGCTGGTATTAGTGATGTTTTAATAGCAAGAAAAGCAGATCAACTTGAACTGGAATTAAAAACAGCTAGGCCAGGAGTTATCGTTGGAAGACAAGGTAGTGGAATTGAAGAATTAAGATCTGGAATTCAAAAAACTATTGGTGATAGAACAAGACAAGTAAGAATAAATGTTGTTGAAGTCGAGCGAGTAGATGCAGATGCATTTTTACTTGCTGAATATATTGCACAACAATTAGAAAAAAGAGTCGCTTTTAGAAGGACTATAAGGATGGCTTTGCAAAGAGCTCAACGAGCAGGAGTATTAGGTTTAAAAATACAAGTTGGTGGAAGATTAAATGGTGCTGAAATTGCTAGGACAGAGTGGACTCGAGAAGGTAGGGTACCTTTACACACACTAAGAGCTGAAATTGATTACGCAACTCGTGAAGCAAATACTACTTATGGTGTTTTAGGTATTAAAGTTTGGGTTTTTAAGGGTGAAGTTCTTCCAAAAGAAGAACAAACTATTCCAGTGGGTGCAAGCCCTAAGAGGAAAAGTAGTCGAAGGCCTCAACAATTTGAGGATCGTTCAAATGAGAATTCTTAGGAGGTTTAAAAATGCTTAGTCCAAAACGTACCAAATTTCGCAAACAACATAGAGGAAGAATGAGAGGAGTGGCCTCAAAGGGTAATACAATCGCATTTGGCCAATATGCTTTACAAGCACAAGATTGTGGATGGGTAACTGCTCGCCAGATCGAGGCAAGTAGAAGAGCTATGACAAGATACATTAAACGTGGCGGTCAAATCTGGATAAGAATTTTTCCCGATAAACCAGTAACTATGAGGCCTGCTGAAACAAGAATGGGTTCTGGAAAAGGAAACCCAGAGTTTTGGGTAGCTGTCGTAAAACCAGGTAGAATATTATTCGAGATGGGTGGAGATGATATTACTGAAGAAACTGCAAAAGAAGCAATGCGTTTAGCACAATACAAACTCCCGGTAAAAACAAAATTCATATCAATTAATAAGAATTCAGTATCTGCCTCTGTAGAAAAAATAAACAAAAAAACAAAATCACAAGAGGAGGTTAAACAATGAAAAACGCAGAATCACTTAAAGAATTTAAGAAATTAAATTCTGCTCAGATTACTGAAAAAATTGATCAACTACGTAAAGATCTTTTTGATTTGAGATTCAAGCAAGCTACTAGACAGCTCAACGAAACTCATAAATTTAAAATTATTAGAAAACAAGTAGCTCAATTACTAACTCTCAGTAAAAGTCAATCTACTTCTCAAACAACTTCAGATTAATTATCAGCTATGGCACTTAAAGAAAGAATTGGCACTGTTGTCAGCGACAAAATGGATAAAACAGTTGTTGTTGCCGTTATCAACAGATATCCTCATCCGACTTATAAGAAAATTGTAAGTAGGACTACCCGATATAAGGCACATGATCCCGAAAATACATGTGTTTTGGGTGATCGGGTTAAAATAAGGGAAACTAGACCACTTAGTGCTCACAAAAGGTGGGCTATACAGGAGATCCTTAACAAAACAATCCAAACTAAGGAGGTTAAAAAATGATTCAACAAGAAACCTATTTAACTGTTGCTGATAACAGTGGTGCTAAAAGGCTCCAATGTATAAGGGTATTAGGTTCAAATAGAAGATATGCACATGTTGGGGACGTAATTGTAGCTTCCGTTAAAGACGCTTTGCCTAATATGGGAGTCAAAAAATCTGAGGTTGTAAAGGCAGTTGTTGTTAGAACGAGGGCAACCTTAAGGCGCAATACTGGGAATTCAATAAGATTTGATGATAATGCTGCTGTTTTAATTAATGAGGACAAGAATCCAAAAGGAACAAGAGTGTTTGGACCTGTCGCTAGAGAATTGCGTGATAAAAACTACACAAAGATTGTTTCTCTTGCTCCGGAGGTGATTTAAATGTTGGATTCATTAAAGCAGAACAAAAATTTAAAAAGAATAAAAATGAGAATTAAAACTGGAGATTTAGTAAAAGTAATCAACGGAAAAGATAAAGGCAAGACTGGAGAAGTTTTAAAAACAATCCCACTTGAAAATAAAGTTGTAGTAAAAGGAATTAATCTTAGGACAAAACATGTTAAACCGACTCAGGAAGGTGAAAGTGGAAGAATTTTAACTGAGGAGGCATCTTTGCATGCTTCTAATGTCATGTTTTTTTCAAAAGATAAAAATTTAACTAGTAAAATTGAATATTTCATTGATAAACAGGGAGTTAAGAAAAGAAGATTAAAAAAAACTGGTGAAGTAATTGATTAATTTTTCATCAAAAACCAGATTTAAACTTTTCTTAATTTCTTAATTCTGACAAAGACCAGAATTCAAAAAAAATTATGACTCTCAAAAATCGTTACAAAGAATCAATCAGACCAAAACTTTTAAAGGATCTTGGTCTGAAAAATATTCATCAAGTACCAAAAGTTGTCAAAGTCAACGTAAATAGAGGTCTTGGTGAAGCCGCCTCAAATTCAAAATCTTTAGAAGCTTCCTTAAGTGAAATGGCAACCATTACTGGACAAAAAGCCTTAGTAACAAGGGCAAAAAAAGCTATCGCTGGTTTTAAAATACGTGAAGGTATGCCTATTGGCTGTACTGTTACTTTGAGAGGAGATAGAATGTATTCCTTCCTTGAAAGGTTTATAAATCTTGCTTTACCGAGAATAAGAGACTTTAGAGGTGTTAATCCAAAAAGTTTTGATGGTAGAGGGAATTACACTGTTGGAGTAAAAGAGCAACTTATATTCCCTGAAATCTCTTTTGATAAAATCGACTCAATAAGAGGTATGGATATAACAATCGTTACAAGTGCAAAAACTGATCAAGAAGGTAAAGCACTACTCCAAGAGTTAGGTATGCCTTTTAGTAAGAATTAAATTTCAATTATGTCAAATCACGATCCTATTTCAGATATGCTTACTCGTATAAGAAATGCGAGCCAAAAGAAGCATTCAACAACAACCATTCCAGGTTCAAAAATGTCCTTAAGTATCGCGAAAGTGCTGCAAAAGGAAGGGTTTATTTCTGATATAAATGAAGAAGGTGAAGGTTACAAGTCTCAAATAATACTTGGTCTCAAATATAGTGGCAAAAATAAATTTCCAACTATTAGATCAATGCAAAGAGTTAGTAAGCCTGGATTAAGAATTTATAAGAATACCAAGGGATTACCAAAAGTCCTTGGAGGCCTAGGAGTTGCTATAATTTCAACTTCTAAGGGTGTCATGAGTGATCGCGATGCCAGAAAACAAGGGATAGGTGGCGAAGTCCTTTGCTATGTTTATTAAGGAGCATTAATTATGTCTAGAATTGGAAAAACCCCGGTCCTTATCCCAGAAAAAGTCACGGTTGACTTTGATGGTTTAACGATTACAGTTAAAGGTCCTAAAGGCGAATTAAAACGCCAAATGCCTGAAGGTGTAAGCTTTAATAAAAAAGAAAATCAAGTTATTGTAAGTCCTACCACAACTAAAATTTATTCAAGACAAAGACATGGATTATGTAGAGCCTTGATTGCTAATATGGTTCAGGGTGTGAGCGAAGGTTTTTCTAAAAAACTAGAAATTGTTGGAGTTGGTTCAAGAGCACAAGTAAAAGGTAAAAATTTAATTGTTAGTGCGGGATATAGCCACCCTGTAGAAATGATCCCCCCTGATGGTATAACATACAAAGTTGAGAGTAATACAAACGTTACAGTATCTGGAATT
>MDTE01128058.1_pt1 | contig 10911 bp, 12 predicted proteins | sample 811231 | NCBI WGS metagenome assembly MDTE01 (sample SAMN05326651, study PRJNA326480) | marine metagenome | isolation source: seawater | place: Indian Ocean: Red Sea | collected 2010 | reverse complement strand
GAGAACCGTCCCGCCTGTTGAGCACACTCCAGGGATGGGTTAAGCAGCACGTAGAAGGAGACTGAAATGGCAAACTCTGGGACGGCCAAGATCATCGACGGCAAAGCTTTTGCCGCGGGACTCCGTGAGAAGGTTGCGAAACAGGTCGCGAAACTGAAGGCCGACCACAACGTAACGCCCGGCCTCGCAGTGGTGCTCGTGGGCGAGAATCCGGCGAGTCAGGTCTATACGCGCAACAAATCGAAGCAAACCGTCGAATCCGGCATGGAGTCCTTCAAATTCGACATGCCCACGGACACCAGCCAGGAGACCTTGCTGGGGAAGGTCGCAGAACTCAATGCCGACGCCAGGGTCAACGGCATTCTGGTCCAGCTGCCGCTGCCCGATCAGATCGAAGAGCACGCCGTCGTCAACGCCATCGATCCGGCCAAGGACGTCGACGGCTTCCATGTCATCAACACAGGTTTGCTGGCAACCGGCCAGGATGCGCTCGTGCCGTGCACGCCACTGGGCTGCCTGATGATGCTCAAGGATGAACTGGGTGACCTGCAAGGGCAGAAGGCGCTCGTGCTGGGCCGCTCCAACATCGTGGGCAAGCCCATGGCAATGCTGCTCATCAAGGAGAGCTGCACCGTCACAGTGGCCCATTCGCGCCCCCGGGACCTGCCGGCGGAAGCGCGGGAAGCCGATATCCTCGTGGCCGCCGTGGGGCGCCCGCAGATGGTCAAAGGCGACTGGATCAAGCCCGGCGCGACAGTCATCGATGTCGGGATCAACCGGGTCCCGGCCGAGGAAGAGGGCAAAACCCGCCTGGTCGGCGATGTCGATTTCGACGAAGCCGTGAACGTGGCGGGTGCCATCACGCCGGTGCCCGGCGGGGTCGGACCGATGACCATTGCCTGTCTGCTGCACAACACGGTAACGGCATGCTGCCGCCAGAACGGGATCGACGTTCCCGAAGCCTAGGGTGTTTTCCGGTCACACGGGGACAGTACTGATTCTCAAGCGATGTGGTGATCCACCAGAAAGGCACTGAAGCGATGACGCAGGAATCGATCGGGTTCATCGGCTTGGGCAACATCGGCATGCCCATGGCCGACCATATCGCGGGAGCGGGCTTCGATATCATGGTCCACGATATCGCGGACACAACGTCGAACTCATTCTACGCGGAAAGAGCTCCCCAAGATGCCGGCGGCGGCGGATCCGCCGCCGAAGTTGCCCAACAATCGAGCGCCATTTTCCTCAGCCTACCGACCCCCGGTGCCGTTACCGCCGTAGCCGATGAAATCGCCGAAAGTGGTGCCGGCACGGACCGGATTGTGGTCAACACGTCGACTGTCGATCCGGAGACCGCCGTCGCAGCCCACGAGCGACTCGCGGCACAGGGGATCAGTTACGTCGATGCGCCCATTTCCGGCGGTGTCATGCGCGCGCGAGGGCACACTGACCGTCATCTACTCCGGCGACGACGCGTCGTTCATCCGCCTGGAACCGGCATTCAAGGGCATTTCGGAACACATCTTTCGAGTGAGCGATGTGCCCGGTCATGCACAGCGCTTGAAACTGCTCAACAATTACATCGCCGGCTGCACGATGGTCGCCAACAGTGAAGCACTGGCCTACGGCGCCGCGAGCGGCCTCGACATGAAAACCATGCTTGACGTGATCAACGTCTCGTCCGGGCAGAATTTCATGTTTACGAACTGGTTTTCCAGATGCCTGCTGTCAGAGGAGTACGAAAGCTGGTCGGCGGCCGAGATCATCGCCAAGGATGTCTCCCTGTTCGTCAAGTCCGCCGCCACTGAAGGCCGCAGTCACCATGTCGCACAGGCAACACATGAAGTCCTGGGCGCCTTTTCCGCCGAGGACCCGAAACGTGATCAGATGTATCTTTACGAATACGTCCGCGATGGAAAGTTTGCGGCGACGGACTGAGTTCGCCGCAAGAGCAGGTGCCCAGGATGTGTGGCCGCTATACCCAGTATGCAACGTGGGATGAACTCGTTGCCTATTTCGACATGATCCCGACGCAGGCTCCAAACCTGAAGGCCCGATACAATGTCGCACCGACCCAGGACGCACCGGTGGTTCGTCTGGGTACGTCCGGACGCAAATTGTCATCGATACGCTGGAGCCTGGTTCCTTCTTGGTCCAAGGAACCACGGTCCAAGTACAATTTGATCAATGCCCGACTCGAGTCAGCGTCGGAGAAACCATCCTTCCGAAGCGCGTTCAAATCACGCCGTTGTCTCGTCCCTGCAGACGGCTGGTACGAATGGAAGACCGAGGAAGACGGGAAGCAGCCGTATTACATCCAGCCGGAAGAGGAAAGGCTGTTCGCCTTTGCCGGCATCTGGGAGCGCTGGGATGGTGCTGAGGGTGCCTTCGATTCCTTCGCTATCCTGACGACCGAAGCTTTGGAACCGCTGCAGTTGATACACCATCGCATGCCGGTCGTGATCACAGATCGTGACCGGTTTGGGGCCTGGATCGACCCCGAAACACCTCAGGGCGATCTCCACGGTCTCCTGGACATGTCCGACATCACGTTCAAGCATGTCGCCGTGAACCGTGCCGTCAATAATGCGCGGCACGATGCGCCCGACTGCATCGAGCCTCTGGTCGCCTGACAGTCGAGGAGCGGCCAGCCGATTGGCGCTATCCGCGCTTGTTGAGAAGGCGAAGGCGGAGCGCGTTGAGCTTGATGAAACCCTCCGCATCGCGCATGTCATAAACCTCGTCGTCCTCGAAGGTGACATGATCGAGCGAATACAGCGATTCGGCTGACTCTCGCCCCACCACTGTCGCGTTGCCTTTGTAGAGCTTCACGCGCACTGTGCCGGACACGTGCTCCTGGCTCTTGTCAATGGCGGCCTGCAGCATCTCGCGCTCGGGCGAGAACCAGAATCCATTGTAAATGAGCTCGGCATAGCGCGGCATGAGTTCATCCTTGAGGTGGGCGGCACCACGGTCGAGCGTAATGCTTTCCATGCCTCGATGCGCTGCCAGCAGGATGGTGCCGCCGGGCGTTTCGTAGATCCCGCGATTCTTCATGCCGACAAAACGGTTCTCCACGAGATCGAGACGGCCGATGCCGTTGGCGCCACCGAGCTCGTTCAGCCTGGTGAGCAGGCCCGCCGGCGACAGCCGCTCGCCGTCGATGGCGACAGCATCGCCGCGTTCGAATTCAACCGAGATAATCGTAGGCTGATCCGGTGCGTCCTCGGGCGACACGGTGATCGTGTGGACGTATTCCTCGGCCTCAATGGCCGGGTCCTCCAATGCTTTTCCTTCGGAACTGATATGGAGCAGGTTGGCGTCTTGTGAAAACGGTGCCTCGCCCCGGCGATCGCGTGGGATCGGTATCTGATTCCGTTCCGCATAGTCGATCAGGACGGTACGTGACGTCAGATCCCATTCGCGCCACGGTGAGATGACCCGAATGTCCGGCTCCAGCGCGTAATAGGACAGCTCGAACCGCACCTGGTCATTGCCCTTGCCCGTTGCACCGTGTGCCACCGCATCCGCCCCTGTTTCGCGCGCGATCTCGATCTGCCGCTTGGCGATCAAAGGCCGGGCGATCGACGTGCCCAGAAGGTACAGCCCTTCGTAAAGTGCGTTGGCCCTGAACATGGGAAAGACGAAATCGCGTACGAATTCCTCACGAAGATCTTCGATGAATATCTCCTTCACTCCGAGCATCTCAGCCTTGGCCCGCGCCTCCTCGAGTTCATCACCCTGGCCAATGTCGGCTGTGAAGGTGACGACCTCACATTCGTAGGTCTCTTGCAGCCATTTGAGGATTACGGAGGTATCGAGCCCGCCCGAATAGGCGAGGACGACTTTTTTGACGTCAGAGGTCATGGAATTCTCCCGCGCTGGCCGGGGGACTTACGCCCTGGAGCCGGATTTGTCTAGACAGAAGAGGAATTCCTCCACTTTAATAGTCGATCAGGAGAACAGTTGGCGCAAAATTCCCAGCGCCGCGACGCCGATCACGAGATTGGTCAGTCCGGTGCCACCGGCCCGGGCCGGCACAACATCCTGCTCGCCAATCAATCCGATCACATGAACGATTCGAGCGACAACCAGAGTAAGTCCAAGACCGTGCAGGAACACCGGTTCCACACCCGTGAGTTCGAGAACCAGTAGAAGGACGAGCGCCAGAGGGACATACTCGGCAAAATTGCCGTGAATTCGGATGAGGCGCCGCAGTCGGGGCTCATCGCCGTCACCGTACCCGACTTTGTACTTGCCGCGGCCCAAGGCGACGCTCACGCTCAACACCGTCATCGCCAGTCCGAATATCGCGGCATAGAGCGCTGAGATGGCGATCATCGAGACCCTACTCCGGTCGTAAGCGAGTCAAGTAGCAGCAGCGGCCTCCTTGCGGTCACGGTCGCGGCGCGACTGCTTTTCGCTCGCGGACTTCAGCTGACCGCACGCCGCCATGATGTCGCGCCCGCGCGGTGCACGCACGGGCGAGGCATAACCCGCCCTGTTCACGAAGTCGCCGAAGCGATCGATCGCTTCGGCATCAGAGCATTCATACGGAGAGCCCGGCCACGGATTGAATGGGATGAGATTGATCTTGGCCGGGATGCCGGAAATCAGATTCACGAGTGACTTGGCGTCTTCCAGAGAATCATTGACTCCCTTCAGCATGACGTATTCGAAGGTAATCCGTCGTGCGTTGGTCGCGCCAGGATACATACGGCAGGCCTCGAGCAGTTCGGCGATAGGATATTTTCGATTGAGCGGTACCAGAACATCTCGCACAGCGTCGCTGACGGCATGAAGCGAGATGGCCAGATTGACGCCCAGTTCCTGCCCGACCCGGGCCATCATGGGGACCACGCCCGCCGTGGAAAGGGTAATACGGCGACGTGATATCGAAATGCCTTCAGGATCCATGATGATGTTCAGCGCCGAAGCGGCATTGTCGAAGTTGTAGAGCGGCTCGCCCATTCCCATGAGAACGATGTTGGAGATCTGACGATCCTGACTCGGGCTGGGCCACTCTCCCAGCGAATCGCGGGCGATCATGACCTGAGAGATGATCTCCGCCGGATCGAGATTCCGCACGAGGCGCTGCGTCCCGGTATGGCAGAATCGGCAGTTGAGGGTACAGCCCACCTGCGAAGAGATGCACAGCGTGCCACGATCTTCCTCTGGGATGTAGACGGTCTCGACCTCATTTCCGTCGGCGAAACGCACCAACCATTTTCGCGTACCGTCAGACGAGATCTGTTCGCTCACCACATCACCGTGCGAGAGGACGAAGCGATCCGCCAGGGTGGCGCGAACCTGTTTCGAGACATTTGTCATCTCGGCGAATTCGGTGGCGCCCCGATGATAGATCCAGTGCCAGAGCTGGGATGTGCGCATGCGCAGCTCGCGCTAGGGAATACCGGCCGACACAAGAGCCTCGTGTAATTGGCCCCGGTCAAGGCCCACGAGGTTGTCACGCCCCACTTCGGCGGTGTGGGTCGGCGATATATCGAGAGCCGCACGCATATCGTTAGTTTGAACCGTGTCCTGCCGCCCGGCAATCCTGATGCCGTCGACCGATGTCCAAAGGGTCTATTTGACGCCGCAGGCCTTCGAGATGGCCTTGTGGGCTGCCGTGAAACCAGACAGGGAGTAGCGATCTCGCGTATTCGTACCCCGCTTTGACCGGCCCTCCACAATCATGACGTTTCCCTTGATCATGGCATTCACCATGTTCTTGTCGCCGCGGGCATCATAGTTCCATGCCGAATCGGCATCCGTGAACAATGTGAACTCCTTGTCCGTAATCGTCACTTTGACAGTGCTGCCTTCCTTGAAAGGATATCCGACGAAAATGCTCACCTCATCGCGCACCTTGTCTCCCGGACGATGCGTGACAAGGGTGTAGATCTGCCCGCGCCGAACATTCTTGGGTTCGGTATCCGCCGGCTCGGAATCCATGAAGCAGACCTTGTTGCCGTTGGCTTCGTTGTACACGTAAGCCCGCCAAGCACGGTAACTGCCGATCTCTTTCGGTGTCTGTGCGCGGACCAGATCCGGCGCCACCACCAACAGGACAACAAGTGCCCCCGCGAAGACCTTTCCAATCATGGTCCCTTAAATACTCATGGTCGGCGATTCTGTCCATTCAAGAGATGGCGAGGAGGGAAATACAGTTCAATCTCCCGCGGCTTTTCGAATCACAGGAACACCCTGAACATGCTCAGGAACGGGAACGGGTGTGCCGCTCGGCGTTACGGGACGCTCGGCAAACCGCCCCACAGTCAACAGGCGATCGTACATCACGATGGCGCCCGCGATGCCGACATTGACACAGAACCGGGTTGGGATGCGCACCACATGTTCGCAACGCTCGAGCAATCCCGTGGAGAGCGAGCCGCGTTCGGGGCCCAGAACGTAGGCGGCCTGGCCCGGATGCCGAAAACTCGGAAGGTCAGTGGCATCCTCCAGAAACTCGATTCCCACCACAGCGCAACCCTTCGGCAACAGCATCGTTTCGGCCGAGTCGAAACGGTAAAACGGCAATTGCTTCCATGCCTCCGACGTATCTGAACGCGCCGCATCGGCGAGTTCGACGTCCGAATCGATGGTGAAAATGAAGCTGGCACCAAACGCGTGCGCCGAACGGAACAGACTTCCCGCATTCATCGGCTTGCTGAGTCGTTCGACCCCCACGCCAAAATATCCGCGCATCCACGACTCCCGTATGGCTTGTTGCCGCGAAGCACCAAGAGTAAACATCGGTAGATCAATGACCAACCCTGTCGCCGTCGAAGTCCTGCGCAACGGGCGCATTGAAAGCGTCCACCGCGGCGCGGTCGCAGTCTGCGACGCGCAGGGACAGTTTCGCCTGGCGGTCGGCGACGTCAAAACGCCTATATTTCCGCGCTCGGCATTGAAGCCAATCCAGGCGCTGACGCTTGTCGAAACCGGTGCCGCCGATGCTTTCGTAGTAACGGGTGAAGAACTTGCGCTGGCCTGCGCCTCACACAACGGAGAAGCGAAGCATATTGCCGTCGCGACGGACTGGCTTGCTCGGCTCGAACTCGACGCACGTGCATTGGCCTGCGGACCGCACTGGTCACTTTCCGAGCCTGTCACTCTAGCCATGGCGAGGACCGGATCGGAACCGTCAGCCATTCACAACAACTGCTCGGGCAAACATGCGGGCATGCTGACCACCGCCCGACATTTGGGGGTGGACGTGGAAGGTTATGAGGCGCCGGATCATCCCGTTCAGATCAAAATTGGCGAAGCCATTTCCGATCTGACGGATCACGACTTGGATGTGGCCGGTCCAGCCGTGGACGGTTGCTCCGCGCCGGCCTACGCGGTTCCGCTTTGCGGACTCGCCCGGGCCTTTGCCCAGCTCTCACACCTGAATTCGAACTCCGATGCGCGCGCCCTCGCCAGCCAGCGGGTCACGTCAGCGATGTTCGCGAATCCTTTTCTGGTCGCGGGAACGGACCGGTATTGCACCAACGTGATCGAGGCGGGCGAAGGCAGAGTGCTGGTCAAAACCGGCGCTGAAGGCGTGATGGCAGCCGCGCTGCCGGAGATCGGTGTCGGAGTCGCGGTCAAGATCGACGACGGCGCGCGTCGTGCCGCGGAGACAGCCATGGCGATGATACTTCTCGAGATTGGGGGATTGGCCGAAAGCACGCGCGACACCTTGCGTAAATATGCTGCCGCGACCACTCGGAACTGGCGCGGACAGGTCGTCGGCACGATTCGCGCAGCATCGGGGTTCCCGTCATGACGGTTCTCCCCGATGTTTTGCAGCCCGGGCTCCGGCTGGTTTTCTGCGGCACGGCGGCCGGCACCGCGTCCGCACGAGCGAGAGCCTATTATGCCGGACCCGGCAACCGCTTCTGGGAGATCCTGTTCGAGACCGGGCTCACGACGGAGCGCCTTCGCCCAAGCCAGTTCAGGGAGGTCCTCCGATACGGAATCGGACTTACGGATATGGTCAAGACGGCATCCGGATCGGACGCCTCGCTGCCAGCCGACTCCTTCGACCCCGACCGACTTCGCGACCATACCCTTGCGCTGGAACCTCGTTTCCTCGCCTTCAACGGTAAACGTTCGGCGAAGGCCTTCTTTGCGGCCTCAAAGGTTGATTACGGACTGCAGACCACACAACTTGGCAGCACCTCGCTTTTCGTGCTTCCTTCGACCTCCGGCGCCGCGCGCGGATTTTGGGAGCCGCGGTACTGGCACGATCTCGCGAAGCTTGTCGGGGCGATCCCCGGCCACAAGGACTCATAAGACGACGGCGGACTGGATATGAAGGCAATTCTCTGTACGGAATGGGGCGGCCCGGAGAAACTGATCGTTGGAGATGCTCCGTCACCCTCACCCGGCCCGGGCGAGGTCGTGATCGACGTGAAGGCGGCGGGCGTAAACTTCGCGGATACGGTCGTCATTCAAGGGACCTATCAGCTCAAGCCGGAATTCCCCTTCACGCCCGGTCTCGAAGTCGCCGGCGTGGTCGCTCAACTCGGGGACGGCGTCGATAGCGTCGCGGTGGGCGATCGCGTTGTCGGTATCCCCAACATCGGCGCCTTTGCCGAACAGGTGTTGGTCAAGGCCGCGGCGGTGGTCCGCATTCCGGACTCCATGGACTTCGAGACAGCGGCGTCATTCGCGGTTGCCTACTCCACCTCTCACATGGCGCTGGGATATCGGGCCGGCCTCAAGGCAGGGGAAACACTACTGATATTTGGTGCCGCCGGGGGCGTGGGTCTCACCGCCGTCGAACTCGGCAAGATTATGGGCGCAAATGTAATCGCCTGCGCGAGCACCCAGGAAAAACTCGACCTCTGTTCCGAACGCGGCGCTGATCACGTGATCAATTACACGGAAGAAGACATCCGGGAACGCGTCAAGGAGATTACTGGAGGCAAGGGAGCGGACGTAGTCTATGACCCGGTCGGCGGCGAGGCCTTCGACGCCGCCATGCGAGCCATCAACTGGGAAGGCCGGATCGTCGTCATCGGATTCGCCAGCGGCGATTTCAATCAGGCACGGACCAACATCGTCATGGTCAAGAACATTGCCGTGATGGGTTTCTATTGGGGCTCGTATTCCATCCACAAGCCATCGGCCATCGGCGAATCCATGTCCGAGCTCATCCAGATGTGGAAAGAGGGCAAGCTTTCACCCCACATCAGTCACAGCATGCCGCTGGATCGGGCAGGGGAGGCATTGGCGATGATGATGGGACGGAAGTCGACCGGAAAAATGGTGCTGACCGTCGGCGATTGATTGGGGTGCGGTGGATGGCACCCGACGACGACACCCCGCGGGAGAATGCCGACGCTGTCGTTCGCTCTCAGTACGAAGCGCATCCCTATCCTCCACGCGATCCGGACGATGAACGGCAACGACTGATCACGGGTTCACCGAGCCACATCCGCGAAATCAATCACTATGTCTTTGGGGGCAAGCGCGACTTCTCGAAACCCTTCCGGGCGCTCATCGCCGGCGGCGGCACGGGTGACGCCACGGTTATGCTGGCGCAACAACTAGCGGATCAGGGCCCCGGCGAAGTCGTCTACGTCGACATCAGTGAGGCCTCTCTGAAGATCGCCGAAGCCCGCGTTCAGGCGAGAAATCTCCGAAATGTCTCGTTCCACCACGGGTCATTGCTCGATCTCGGAGATATCGCTCCGGGACCCTATGACTACATTGATTGCTGTGGCGTGCTGCACCACCTCGCGGACCCGGCGGCTGCTCTCGGTGCACTTGAAGAGGTCCTGGAGGAGAACGGCGGGATGGGCCTGATGCTGTACGGAGCGCTCGGCCGGACCGGTGTCTATCCCATGCAGGAAGCAATTCGGGAGCTGACCATGGGGATGGAAGGAGGCGATCGGCTGGCTCTTGCCAGGCGCCTGGTTGACAGCCTCCCCGATAGCAACTGGCTGAAGAAAAACCCGGCGGTCGGCGATCATCTGCTGGACGATGATGCCGCCTTCACCGACCTCTTACTGCACTCACGGGATCGTGCCTACACAGTCCCGGAAATCGATGCATTGATGTCGGGATTCGGCTTCACCATCACGGGGTTCATCGAACCCGTTCGTTATGATCCCGCAACCTATCTGGATGAAGAAGCATTGGTGGGAAGGGCAAGGGACTTGCCCTGGATGGACCAGTGCGCAATCGCCGAATCTATTGCGGGCAACCTCAAAACCCACGTGTTCTACGTCGTCCCATCAAGCCATGGGACGACAGCCCTGGCGCAGGCGGATAATCCCGGGATGGTGCCCCTGTGGCGGGATGACGATGGTCCGGCATTTGCCAGGCGTCTCTCCGGCAGCAGCCGCATCAAGATGAATTCCGATGGACTGGCCCTGTCACTCGAACTGCCGGATGGTGCCGGGAAAGTGGCCAAGTTGATCAACGGTGAGCGCAGTCTCGGCGACATTCAAGCTGCACTGAATCAGGATTGGATAACCTTCAAGGCCCGGTTCGACCGACTCTATCGCGTTCTCAACGGCCTCAACCTGATGCTGTTGAAAGCCGGGTAACGGCGCCGGTCTAAGTGGGTTCGTCCAATGTGAGCACAATTTTGCCCACGTGCTGTTTGGACAGGAATACCGTCTGTGCCTCAGCTATCCGGTCAAGCGGATACTGCTGCGCCACAAGCGGGACGATCTGGTTCGCCTCGATTCGGGATATGAGATTTGCAAAGACGGGAAGATCGAGAACGGTGTTCAAGGACTAGCTGATCGAAACAGCGATGTCGGAGGAGGGTGGTTAACCCCCATTGAGGATTGCTCCTCTCCAAGGTTGGAGAAGGACAAGCTCATAAGAACCTTAATTTGCGGCAGCGACCTCAACCCGCGTATCGGTGAGCGCCGGGCCCTGACCAATGTCCGTCAGGGCGGCTGG
>MDTE01085991.1_pt1 | contig 10911 bp, 11 predicted proteins | sample 811231 | NCBI WGS metagenome assembly MDTE01 (sample SAMN05326651, study PRJNA326480) | marine metagenome | isolation source: seawater | place: Indian Ocean: Red Sea | collected 2010 | reverse complement strand
CCATGCTCGAAACCTTGCTCCGGCGCGAATTGTCGGGGTGGATTAACGCCTAGAAATTACTTACACTGCGGTAAGTTGTCAGGAGCTACCTATGGCCACGCTTGCCCCGCACCAACCCGCCGACCTTGCGCCAATGCACTGGACCGAAGGCAATCCCAGCGACGACCAGCTCGCCCATATTCCGGGAGAGGCGGGCTGGCCGATCATCGGCAACACTTTCCGGATGCTCGCCGATCCGCACGGCATGGCCAAGTCGATGGTCGAGAAATACGGCAGAGTGTACAAGAACAAGGCGTTCGGCGGATGGAACATCGCGTTGATCGGCGCGGATGCCAATGAACTTGTGCTGTTCGACCGGGACAAGCTGTTTTCATCCGAGCAGGGCTGGGGGCCCATCCTCGACAAGCTGTTTCCGCGCGGGTTGATGCTGATGGACTTCGACCATCACCGGGCCGATCGCCGGGCGCTGTCGATTGCATTCAAGCCGGGGCCGATGCGGCACTATTCGGGCGCGCTCAACCGAGGAATCGCCAAACGTGTGGCGGAATGGGGTGCCAATGGCTCCAAGGGCGGAATGCGCTTCTACCCCGCGATCAAGGAACTCACGCTCGATCTCGCGGCGGACAGTTTCATCGGCATCCCCTGGGGCGCCGAGGCAGACCGGATCAATCGTGCTTTCATCGATATGGTTCAGGCCAGCGTGGCCCCCGTGCGCAGGCCGTTGCCCTTCACCCAGATGAAGAAGGGCGTCGACGGGCGCGCCTTTCTGGTCGACTATTTCACCAAGGAAACGCGTCGCCGCCGCGCCGAAGGCGGCGGGCAGGACATGTTCAGCCAGTTTGCCACGGCCGAGTACGAGGATGGCAGCCTGATGCCGGTCGACGAGGTTGTCGACCATATGAACTTCCTCATGATGGCCGCGCATGACACGATCACCTCCAGCGCGACCTCGCTGCTGTGGCTGCTTGCCAAGCATCCCGAATGGCAGGACAAGTTGCGGGCAGAGGTCGAGAGCGTAACCGGGGGCGTCGATGCCGATGGCCGTGTGCGCGATCTGGCTTACGAGGATCTCGGTAAGCTCGAGCTTACCGAAATGGCGTTTAAGGAAGCGCTGCGCTTCATTCCGCCTGTGCCCTCCATGCCGCGCCGCGCATTGCGCGATTTCGAATATGGCGGTTACAGAATTCCTGCGGGCACTCCGGTCGGCATCAACATCCACTGGACGCATCACAGCGAGGATTACTGGGACGAACCGGAAAAGTTCGATCCGATGCGCTTCACGCCCGAAAAGGTGAAGGCGCGCCACAAATACGCCTGGGTTCCCTTCGGCGGTGGCGCCCATATGTGTCTGGGCCTCCACTTCGCCTACATGCAGGTGAAAATCCTGATGGCACAGCTCCTGCCGCGTTACCGTGTGGAGCTCGTCGGCGGCGACCCGGAATGGCAGGCCTGGCCGATCCCCAAGCCGAAGGACGGGCTGAAAATCGCATTGCGGGCGCTGTGAATCCCCGCGAAGGCGGGGGTCTCTGTCGGGCAGGTCCCCGCTTTCGGGCTGAGACCCCCGCCTTGGCGGGGGATCGTCTCTAGAAGTCTATCGCGATACCGTCCTTCACCCAGTCGCCATACCGGGTCGGGCTCAATTCCTCCTCGTCCTCGCTCTTCTTAGGTTGGGGCGGGGGATCGTTGGTCCAATGGGCGGGTTTCTCGAACCCGTCGGGCCGTTTCGTTGCGCGCTCGGTCATATCTGCAAGATGATGGCGCTGGCGGCTTTGCGCAAGTGCGCGTAAGGCGCGCGGCCAATGGTCCAACCCCAAGGTATTCACGCCCGCCGCGCGGCGCTCCGTCTGCTCGATGCGGTCCTGCGCCGTGGCGAGACGCTCGATATTGCCTTTGGTGGCGCGACCAAGGATGTGCGCAAGTTCGAGGACAAGGCGCTTGCCCGCGCCATCGCCAGCGAAGTGCTGCGCTGGATGGTCGATATCGATGCGCTGATCGATTCCGCGACGAAAAAGCCGCTGCCGCACGATGCCAAGGCCCGCATGGTCCTGCGCATGATGCTGGCCCAGTGGTTGCTGCTGGGCACCCCGCCGCATGCGGTGGTGGCGACCGGGCTTGACCTCTTGGCTGGCGGCCCGCGTCGCCTGGCGCATGGTGTTTTTTCGACGCTAACGAGGAATGCGGCGTCGCTGCCCGATGTGCCGACCCTGCCCGAAGAGGCCACCCTGCGCTGGGGCGAGCGAGCCCAAGCCATCGCCGCCGGTCTCGCGGACCCGCCGCCGCTCGATCTCACGCTGCGCGATCCGGCCGAAACCGAGCACTGGAAGGTCCAGCTTTCCGCCGACAGCCTGATGCCCGGCCATCTGCGCCTGCCGCGGGGCGAGAATGTCGAGAATCTGCCCGGTTTCGCGGAAGGGGCATGGTGGGTCCAGGACCTTGCCGCTTCCCTGCCGGCGCGCTTGCTTGGGCAGGGTGAGGGGCGCCACGTGCTCGATCTGTGCGCGGCACCGGGCGGCAAATCGCTGCAACTGGCGGCGCAGGGCTGGCACGTCACCGCGCTCGATATCTCCAAGCGTCGGCTCGATCTGCTCAAGGCCAATCTCAAGCGAACGGGCCTGAAGGCCAGCACCGTGCGCGCCGATGCCCTGAAGTGGGAACCGAAGCACCATTTCGACGCGATCCTGCTCGATGCGCCCTGTACCGCCACCGGCACGGCACGCCGTCACCCCGATGTGTTGTATCGCATCGGTCAGCGGCAGATCGAGGAGATGGCGGAATTGCAAGCCGCTCTGCTGGAATGCGCGCAGGGCTGGCTCAAGCCCGGCGGCACACTGGTCTACGCCACCTGCTCGCTGGAGGGCGAGGAGGGCGAGGAGCGGGCGCGAGACGTGAGACTGACACCATCGCCGATCGCCTCGGACGAGCTACCCGAAGGCCTGGCGCCTGCCGCCGAAGGCTGGCTGCGCACCGATCCGGGCCTGCTTGCCGAGGACGGCGGCCTCGACGGCTTCTTCGTCGCGCGCTGGGCTAAGGCCTTGGGCTGACCACCCGAGTCCGGGCTCGCAACCAGCTCGCCGAAGTTCGCGGGTGCGTTAGCGTGCGAGCTCTCGTTCGGTTTGTCGAGCAGCCCTGAGACCCGAAAGATGCGCACCGTAGACAGTGGTAGCAAAGGGCCCTGGCGCTGCGTCGCCCGCGAAATGGACACGGCCTTGCAGTGGCTGTGCAAATTTGCGGCGAGCATTCCCGGCGCCTGGTCTGACCGCGCTGAAGCTGCCGAGGGAAAGCGGGTCGGCCGCCCAGTCGTATGATATTACGGCTCCCAGGCGCCCCGCCGCGTTCTTTCCCAACGTTTGCGTTGTTCGCTCGATCGCGTAAGCGCGGCGCCCCGCAATATCCTGCCGCGCGAGCTCTGAAGCCAGATCTCCCGATGCGATCAAGGTCAGGACCGGGTCGAACTGATCCGCGACGAGCATTTCGAGATTCCCGGACGCCAGTCTGCAGATGTCGGCATGATACTCTGGAAGCCGGTTCCCCATTCCTTCGAAACGAAAGCCGACCTTGAGGAATTGCCCGACTGTGAACTTGCCCAAAGCCTCAGCTTTGGCTTGGGGCAGGTCGGGGCTAAACCTGATCCCGCCGGACGCAAGAACCGTCGGAGGTACGGCGATGATGACATACCTGGCGGTCGCGCTGCCCCATTGACCAGATACGGCGATCCGATTCCCATGGTGCCAGTCGACCAATGCCACCCGATGATCCAGGCGTACGGGCACGCTTTTGAAGACTGCCGCGACGAGGGCGCCATAACCCCCTGACACAGTCCGCTCCTCGCCGTCTTCCAACGACAGGAAATCCTCAAACGAGATTCGATCGGGTTGGGCGCCAAGCGAGAAGGCGGCGATTCCGATCATTGCATCGCGCCACTCGTCGCCCGACAGAAAAGGTGCAAGCGAGCTGTCTCCGGGGAGAATGGAAGGAATGAACATTCGGCGTTCAAGATCGCTCGTTGCCTTGTTCATCCGCAATGTGGCGTTCTCGTCCGAGAGCGCCTTTCCGGCACAGTAGAGCTGGCGGTCGGAGGTGTCCGCAACCTTCAGCGCGAGCCCTTTGTCTCTGGCCAGCTGCGTGAAGCTGTTGTGCTCGGCGTTATGAAGCCAGTGTGCCCCTTGGTCGAACGGGACACCGAGGCTGTTCGCGTCGGTCCAGGCACGTCCCCCTATGCGGCTTCGAGCCTCGAGAACGAGAATTCTCCGACCTTTGGTTGCGAGAGCATGGGCCGCACTTAGGCCCGCGACTCCGGCGCCGATGATGATCGCGTCGAAATCGGTCGGAACTGGTAAGCGTACACAGGCAGGGGCGGCCAACAGGCTCGCGATCCCGGCAACTACCTTCCGACGGGCAAGCACGACGCAATTCTCCAAAAGTGACGATATTGTCATTTTTCTATATGACAATATCGTCACCTTTTCAATTGCCAGCTTGCGATGGCGCGAGGTAGACCACCAACATGGCGAACAGGGTTGTCATCAAGCCGAAGCAAGAGCGCTCGCGGATGCGCGTGACCGCCCTGCTCGATGCCGCCGAGGAATTGGTTGAAGAGCTTGGTGTCGAAGGCTTTGCAATGTCGGAGGTGGCACGGCGCGCAGGGGCCGCCCACGGATCACTCTACCGCTACTTCGCTTCGCGTGAAGCCCTCCTCGCAGCCCTGCATGAGAGGCAGCTTTCGCAGCTAGAGGCTGCTGTCGTCCAAGCAAGTCAGAAGCTTGGTCTCAAGCAAGCCGCGCCAACTCCAGCGGAGTTTCTCGATGTCTTTCTCGATCCACTACGCGACTTCCTTGCTCGCAACCGGTCCTACCGCCTGCTCAGAGTCGGCATGCCGGGTGCATGGCAGGCGGCTTCTTCGGAAGCGGAATTGGATGCCCGTGTAGTCGATGAACTTGCACGGGCACTGAGGAAACTGGTCCCAGGGCTAGAAGAGAGCAGGCGCGTTCTTGCAGCCACGCTTCTACTGTCACTCACTGATTCCACTATCATCATCGAGGAAAGGCCTGAGGTTCAGCGCGAGGGCCGCCATGTTCTGGAATTATACCTCGAGGACCTCGTCTCTAATGTCAGCTGTGAACCATCGCGAACCGGTGGCACGACAAGCTGACATTTTCAGGCCTCTTCCTTGAGATATTTCTGGAAGCTCTTGCGCAGCTTCATCAGCTTGGGTGGGATGACCGCGAGGCAATAGGGATTGCGCTGGCCTTCGCCGTCCCAATATTCCTGATGATAGTCCTCCGCCGGATACCATTCGCCGCTTTCGATGGTGGTTACGGCCTGCTGGCCCGGATGGTCGTCGTCCCAGCGCGCGATGGCGGCCTTGGCTTCGTCCTCCTGCCCTTCGAGCGGGAAGATCGCGCTGCGGTACTGGGTGCCGACGTCGTTACCCTGCCGGTTGAGCTGGGTCGGGTCGTGCGTGCCCATGAAGACGTCGTAGAGCTGGGCGAGAGTGATCTGCGTATCGTCGAAGGTCACGCGCACGCCCTCGGCATGGCCGGTGTTGCCGGTACAGACTTCCTTATAGGTGGGATCAGGCTTGTCGCCGCCGATATAGCCGCTTTCGACTTCGCTGACGCCGATCACGTCCTTCATCACCGCTTCGGTGCACCAGAAACATCCCCCCGCGACGATCGCCTGCCGTTGTGCCATATACGTCATTCTCCTTTGCGAGGAACAGATAGGGTGCCACAACGTCATTGTCATGCAGACCCGCACAAAGAATGCCGTGCCGGTACAAACAGGGGAGAATTTCATGCGTAGACCGATTGCCGCGATGCTTGCGGGCGCCGCCCTGGCCACTCTCGCCGCGCCCGTTGCCGCGCAGCAGCAGGAAGAAAGCAACCAGACCCGTCAGGTTCTGGGCCGGATTCTCGATGTCATCCTTGGCCCGGGCGAGCAGGACCGGAAAGACGGGACCGATGCCGAACGGCCGACTGTTGCCCCGCTCACCATGGATCAGGTTCTCGCCGATCCGCGCCGCGACGGTGATCGCGCGCGCGATCAGTTCCGCCACCCCGCGCAAACGCTGTCCTTCTTCCGCGTCGAACCAGGGCAGACGGTTGTCGACTATATGCCGGCAGGCGGCTGGTATACCCGCGTGCTGGTACCCTATCTCGGATCGGAGGGGCTCTATATCGGACTGACGCCCGATCCCGCCGCAGCGGATAGCGAGCGGTTCGAAAACTATGTCTCTCAACTGCCGGGCCGCTTCCGCGAGGCGGCACCTGGCTGGTCGCTGACCGGCGCGCCGATGGCCGTTTATGGATCGCAGGATCTGCCCGAAGAACTGAACGGCCAGGTCGACCGTGTGCTGATTTTCCGCGAAATGCACAATCTGTTGCGTTCGGGGGCGATGTATACCGAACTCACCCGTATCCGGGGTTTGCTCAAGCCCGACGGCATGGTCGGTATCGTTCAGCACCGGGCCAAGGAAAACGCGCCCGCCGACTATACTCTGGGCGCGAACGGTTATCTGCGCGAAAGCGATGTGGTTGGCCTGATGCGCGTCCACGGTTTCGAACTGGTCGACAGCAGTGCGATCAATGCCAATTACCGCGACTCCGCAAATCACCCGAAGGGTGTGTGGGAACTGCCCCCCACACTCGGTACGAAGCGCGAGGAATTGCGCGAGATCGGGGAAAGCGACCGGATGACATTGCTCTTCCGCAAACGCTGATCCGTCAGCCGCGGTTCATATGAATGGAGGCAGGCCCTCGATGTAACACCATTACATCGAGGGCCGTATTTTATGTTTCGCAATTGGATTCTCCCGCTCGCAAGTCCGCTTGTTCTGGCCGCCTGTACCGATCGCGTCGATGAGGCGCGGGGCGTCGATCATGGCGAAACGCTGCTCTCGGTCAGTGCTGGCGGGCAGGCCGAGAGCCGTCCCGATCGGGCGCAGTTCCAGGCCGGTATCGAAACCTGGTCACGCAGTGCGAAGACGGCGAGCGAGGAGAACAAGGAAAAGATCGCCGAGATCGTGACGGCCTTGCGCGAGATCGGCGTGGAAGAGAAAGACATCCAGACCCGCGCGGTCCATGTCCGCCGGATCGATTGGGGCGATCGCAAGGGCCAGTTCCAGGCGAGCAATGTGGTCGAGGTGACGATGCGCGATCCGGACAGGGCCGGCGATGCCGTGGCTGCGGTGACCGAAGCGGGGGCGAACATCGTCTCCGGTCCGAATCTCTCGATGACCGATCCCGAAGCAACCGCCAATCTTGCCTATGCCGATGCCTACAAGGCAGCGCGAAAGCGGGCCGAAGCCTATGCCGAGGCAGCCGGAATGGAGGTCAGCCGGGTGCTCTATATCCGCGACGCGGGCGGGACGCAGGGCCAGACCTGGCTCCGCGGTGCCGAGGCAATGAACGAAGCCGTGGTTCAGCGGACGGCACCCGCCCCACCGCCGCCGATTTCCATGGCGCCGCGCCCGGAAAGCGGTGACGGGATGATGGTCGGCATGACACGCTCGAACGTCTATATCCAGGTGGACTTCGCCCTGCGGGAGAAATAACGCTGATCCGATGAGAGAACTGACTGTCGCCGTCCTGCAGCTTGCCCTCGCTCGCGCGGGGGAGGCAGAGAACATTGCCGCCGTATCCGCGCTGGTCGAGGAGGCGGCAGGCAAGGGTGCGCAGGTCATCCTTCCGCCCGAACTGTTCGCCGGCGAATATTTCTGCCGCGAGGAGGAAGAGGAACTCTTCGCTCTGGCGCGCCCGACGGCGGAGAGCCCGAGCGTGCAAGCGATGCAGGGCCTCGCCGCGAAGCTGGGCGTCGCCATCCCCACCAGCTTCTTCGAGCGCGATGGCCATCACTATTACAACACGCTGGCGATGATAGGTCCCGACGGTGAGATCGCCGGGACCTATCGCAAGAGCCACATCCCCGACGGGCCGGGCTACGAGGAAAAATACTATTTTCGCCCCGGGAATGACGGCTTCAAGGTGTGGGACGTCTTCGGCGCGCGCATCGGCGTGGGGATATGCTGGGATCAGTGGTATCCCGAATGCGCGCGGGTCATGGCGCTGAAAGGCGCCGAAGTGCTGCTTTATCCCACGGCCATCGGATCGGAACCCTATGACGCCGATCTCGATACCAGCCGGATGTGGCGCCGCGCAATGATCGGCCATGCGGTGTCCAATTGCATGCCGGTATGTGCCGCCAACCGTATCGGCCACGAAGGCCCGGCAGATCGCCAGCAGAGCTTTTACGGGCACAGCTTCATTTCCGACGAATGGGGCGATCTGGTCGAAGAATTCGGTGCCGCCGAAAGCGGTGCGCTGGTCGCGACGATCGACCTCGATCGGGCGGCGAAACATCGCGCGGGCATGGGCTTCTTTCGGGATCGCCGCCCGCAGCTCTATGGCCGGATTTGCGAGGATATCTGATCGTGCCGCCTGGCATCGACCAGGCGCAGCTCGACGCGTTGTTCACCGCCGCTCTCGAGGCCGGTATCGCCCGGATCGAAAAAGACGGCACCTTCTTCCCGCTTTTGTTCGAATTGCGTGCAAATGGCGCAATACAGAATGTCGCCGTGCTCGAAACCGGGGCCATCGACGGCGCGCAGACCGTGCTCGACCGCTTTGCCGAATTGCTGAAACCGCGCGCGCGGGAGGGCACGATCCGGGCTGCGGCCATCGTCCTGCATCATGCAAACCGGGACATGATGGAAGTGCGGCTGCGGGCCACCGATTATGCCGGCGATGTCCAGGTTCCTTTCGCCATCGCGCGGGGTGGCCTGCTCAGGAGAAAACGCAGGCTTACGCTGGGCGAGTTCACGCTGAGCGCAGCCGAGAACGAGATATTCTAGCGCCCGGCGAGTTCTTTCAAAACGATGCTCCAATGGTCTAGCCCGTCATAGAAGGCATCGACCCGCATCCTTTCGTTCAGCCCGTGTGCGTAAATATCCTGCGGGCGGCTGGCACCTGCCCCGATGGCCACCGTCTCGTAGCCGAGCGCGCGATAATGCATGCCGTCCGTACCGCCCGAAGACATCGTCGGTATCATCGGGATGGGCTTGCCGAAGCGCGCTGTCAGCGATTTGGCCAACGCTGCTTCCACCTCGTCGGGAAGCGAGCTCATCGGGCTCTCCGTCGCTTCGCTGCGCTGGCTGACGGCGATCGCCTCGTTGCCGATGACCGTCTCGAGCGTCTCCTTGACCGATTCCACGCCTTCACCCGGGAAGACGCGGCAATTGACCGCCGCGCTGGCCGATTGCGGCAATGCGTTCTCCGCATGGCCGGCCTTCAGCATGGTCGCGACGCAGGTGGTGCGCAGCGTGCCGACGAAGCCGGGATTGGCGCTGATCGTGTCGATGGCGTCGGCATCGCTCGGATCGGCTGCGAAAGCGCGCATGGCCGCGCCGAGTTCTCCGGGAATGCTCTCGCCCATGGCGGCGAAATAGCTGCGTGTCAGCGCGCTCTCGCGCACCGGGAACCGATGCTGCGAAATCCGGGTCAGCGCCGCGGCCAGATCGTAGATCGCATTGTCGCTGCGCGGGCGGGATGAATGGCCGCCCGGATTGGTCGCGGTAATGTCGAATGTGACATAGGTCTTCTCCGCGAGCTGGACCTGCTGGGCGAGCGGGGAATAGTCGTCGGCCAGACCGATCCCGCCCGCGTCGGAATTGAGAACATAGGCCGGATCGACATTGTCGGCGACCCATTTCGCCTGTGCGCGGGTGGAGACCATCCCGGTTTCCTCGTCGCCCGAGAAAACCAGATAGAGATCGCGCCTGGGCGTCCAGCCTTCCTTTTTCAGCCGGATGAACGTCCCGGTGAGATTGGCGACACCGTATTTGTTGTCCTGCGTCCCGCGCCCGAAGAAATAACCGTCTTCTTCCACCAGAGTGAAAGGATCGCGCTCCCAATCCTCGGGAAGAGCGTCCACCACATCCATATGCGCCAGCATTACGATGGGTTTCTCGCCCGAAGAGCCATCGCCGCGATAGCGCACGATCAGGCCCTGGGTTGCATCGCCATCGCTATCGTAATCGGTGACCATCAGGTCCTGATCGGGAAATCCGGCTTCGGCCAGGCGATCGGTTAGATAGGTGACCATTTCATCCATCTGCCCGTGTCCGGCTGCGGTTCGGAAGGCGATGATATCGCGATAGATGTCATGCACGCGCTTCTCGTGTTCGGTCAGGTCGCGCGGCGATGCCTCGCTTGCGGCGGCCTGCCCCGAAATCGTCAAGGCACCCGCCAGCAGAAACGCCTTCATTGTCATCGTCCACCCTCCCCGATTGGCTCTTGTCGGTTGCGACGCTAGGGCGGGGATATGAGGGACGCAAGCAAGCATCGCTACCTGATCGCTCTTGGGTCCAACTGCCGGGTGCCGGGCATCGGCGCGCCGCGCGCGGTGCTGGCTTCGGCTGCCGGGGCGCTGGCGGATGCGGGGTGGCGGGTCGATGCCTTCTCGCGTCTCGCTGACAGTGCGCCGGTCGGTCCCTCCCTCCGGCGATACGCCAATGCGGCCGCTGTGATCGTTGGGGATTTTTGCCCGCCCGAAGCGTTGAAAAGCCTGCAGGATATCGAACGGGCTTTCGGCCGGGAGCGGCGCGGACAGCGGTGGCGCTCGCGCACGCTGGATCTGGATATCGTGCTGTGGAATGGCGGAATGTGGCAAGCACCCGGCCTGTCGATCCCGCACCCTCTGTTTCGCGAACGCGATTTCGTTCTGCACCCGGCCGCGCAGATTGCTCCGCATTGGCGCGATCCGGTCACCGGCCTCACCATCCGCCAGCTTGCCGCGCGCCTTTCCCGGCCACTGCGCACAGAATGACGCATGACCCGCTTGACCACCCGCAACAGCGTCCCTAGGTGGCACGCCGTGGTCGGGCCGTTAGCTCAGTCGGTAGAGCAACTGACTTTT
>MDTE01163160.1_pt1 | contig 10912 bp, 11 predicted proteins | sample 811231 | NCBI WGS metagenome assembly MDTE01 (sample SAMN05326651, study PRJNA326480) | marine metagenome | isolation source: seawater | place: Indian Ocean: Red Sea | collected 2010 | reverse complement strand
GCTGAGGGTTTGAATCGATCCATCGGGAAAGCCGAGGCTTCGTAGTTCGGCAAAAACGGTCGGTTTGGAATTGGATCCAAATGTCATGGCATTCGGGACAGAGACCGAGGTTTGAACGTAATCGATGTTTTTTTTCAAACCCTCTGCGATGAGTGCCGCAGCCTTTTTGGCAAGGGAATCGCACTGTCCATCGCTGAGGGACCGATTGATTTCTAATCTTAGGTAGGGCATTGCCTGATCTTCAATGTTTCGTCGAAATCAATAAAGTTCGGAAAAAATAAAACCCTAACAATAAATAAACTATTATACTAGTATATTAAAATTAATAGATTGGATAGGGCGGGCAATAATGAGGTGTTTCTTAAAAAAAGGATGATTGATTCGAAAAATAACATGATTATACTAGAACATTGACATAAATAACCTTAGCCCTCAATCTGATGGCTGGCCTGAGCCTGGCACCAAGACATGATCTATCAGAAACATGCGTGCCCGGTAGGCGATTCGATCGGTAAAGAAAGATGAAACTGAGCCTGGCACCAGATTCTGGGGTTCCGATCTATTTGCAGATCAAGATGCGGATCCAGGAGCAGGTGATGTTGGGCGAGGTCCTTGCCGGGGAGCGGTTGCCTACGATTCGAGAAATGGCGGCGATGCTTGATGTCAATCCGAACACGGTGGCTCGGGCCTATCGGGAGCTCGTTGCGGTTGGTTTTCTCTCAGCTCGACCAGGAAACGGAACCGTGGTTGCCGAGTCGAAGACGAATCTCGGGCATGAAGATCGGATTCGCTTCATTGGGAACCGTCTTGACGAGGTGATTCGGTTGGCGGCCGCTGTGGGGATGGCCCGAAACGAGGTAATCGAGTTGTGGGAAGATCGCTTTGGGGTGACTGAGAGTCAGAAGGCCCCTAATTCAACGCCGCTTTTTGGAGGAGAGTTCATCGACTAGATTCCGTTTGAGTTGCCAGGAAACCTCGTTGGGAGATGTTTTTGGTGAATCGGACGAAACGAATTGGCCTTTGGATGAGCTCTTGCATACGATGGGGAACAGTATTTGCAATCTAAGCGACCGATAAGCAATCTTGTCGGCATGCTAACGTGACGGGGTAGGGACCCATGACTTAGTGGATATTGATCAACAGACGACGCCAGAGCCCGAATCAGAACCCGGTCCAGAGGCGGTGGGCCAGACGCCGCTTCTTGAGCGCCTGACCAATGTGATCCTGAGCCCCGGCCAGGTGTTCGGGGAGATTCGGGGGGTTCCGGTCGATCCCATCAATTGGGCGGTTCCTTTGGTCATCAGTCTTTTGGCTGGGATTCTGTATTCGGTCACCGTCTTTTCTCAGGCCGGGGTGCTGGAGAATATGCGGCTTCAGCAGGAGCAGCAGTTTGAAAAAGAGGTGGAGGCCGGCAGAATGACGGCTCGCGATGCCGAGGAATTGCAGGGTAGCGCGGAGCGCTTCATGACGCCCAAGTTCATGATGCTTTTCGGGATTGCGGGAGTCATTTTCGGCACGCCCATTGGATGGTTGGTGTTCGCGTTTCTGTTTCATTGGTTGGTTCGCCTTGCGTCCCACAGCCATATTCCCTTCTCAAAGTGTTTTGAGGTGATCGGATTGAGTAGTTTGGTCTCTGTGGTGCAGGCCCTGGTCAACATGCTTCTGGTGGTTATCACACAAAACCTAGCCATGACCCTGAGCTTGGCCCTCGCGTTTGAGGAGTTTGATCCAACCAACCGGACTCATGCGCTAGCGGCCGAGATCGATGTCATACGAATCTGGTACTTCGCCGTGATCGCCGTCGCGTGGTCGCGTCTCACCAGGCATCCGGTCGCCACTTGCGGGGCATGGATTTTCGTGCTGTGGGTTTCGTTTCGGGTGTCCTGGATTCTGCTTTTTGTCCGCGGCTAGGCGAAGCATGTCTTTTGGACGGCCGGGGCGCTGCGAAAACGGATTCACAATTCTGAAACAAGGGGCTTAGCCAAGGCGTAAAACGGAAGGGTGTCATGGGATCTAAGAAGTCGAAGAAGCGTAAGAAGATCATCATCGGGATTCTGATCCTGGTCGTACTTGGAGGATTGAGTGCGGCAGCGGTCCTCAGGAAGAAGGAGATCGCAGTTCGGATTGAGTCGGAAGCGGCTGCGCTCCGGGATTTGACTGAAGTCGTCGTCGCGGACGGTCGAATTCACCCCGTTCTCCAGGTGACGATCAGCCCTGAGGTGAGCGGTGAGATCATCAGTCTTCCAGTGCGGGAGGGTCAGGCGGTGAAGAAGGGGCAATTGTTGCTCGAAATCCGTCCGGATTTTTACAAGGCAGCCGTCGCCCAGGCGACGGCAAGTTACCAATCCGCGTTGGCTGGTCTCAGTTCGTCGGATGCGAATCTGGCGAATGCCGAGTTTGAATTTACCCGAATCGAGAATCTCTTCGAGGACGATCTCGAGTCGGATTCCAACTACCAACGCGCCAAAACCAATCTCAAGGTTGCCCGGGCTTCCCAAGAGTCCTCCACTCATCAAGTGGCGATGGCCAAAGCTTCCCTGACCCGAGCGGAGGAGGATCTGGCGAAAACGCGGATTACCTCACCTCTGGATGGAACCATTACCCTGCTCAATTCTGAACTGGGGGAACGCGTTCTGGGCACGGTTCAAAACATGGGTACGGAGATCATGATCATCTCGGACCTCAACGCGATGGAGGCCAGAGTCGAGATTGGCGAGATTGACATCGTTTTGGTTCAGATCGGCCAAAGGGCTGAACTCGAGGTGGACGCCTTTCGTGATCGGACTTTCACCGGGATCGTGACCGAGATCGCCAATTCAGCCCGCACCAGCGGGGCAGGTTCCCAGCAAGAGGCGACCAAGTTTGAGGTCCGGATTGGGATCAACGAAAAAGAGGCCTTCCGTCCTGGGATGTCGGTCACGGCCGATGTGGAAACCCGGTCCCGCCAGGGCGTGGTCACGGTTCCTTTCCAAAGTGTGACCACCCGCCTGCCTCAGGCTTCGAGGGGATCCAATCCCGACTCTAGCGAGTCTGAATCAAAATTCCCAAGACCCAAGGATGGTGGGAAGAAGGGGCGCCAGGAAGCCAACAAGCCGATCGAGGTGGTGTTTGTGGTGGAAGAGGGGACGGCGAAGATGGTGCCGGTGGAGCGCGGGATTAGTGATGACAATTATGTTGAGATTGTGAGCGGTCTTGAAGCGGGACAGGAAGTGGTCTCGGGGAGTTACAAGGCGATCGCAGAAGACCTGGAGGATGGCAAAAAGGTCTCACCGAAGGATGATTCCGAGCGCGGAGACTCGACGGAGAACGGCGGGAAACCATGAGTCTCATTGAAGTCCGCAATCTTTCCCGTCTCTATCCAATGGGAGAGGAGATCGTGTATGCCCTGCGCGATATCTCCCTGGTGATCGAGAAAGGTGAATATGTGGCGATCATGGGGCCGTCGGGCTCGGGGAAATCGACGCTGATGAATCTGATCGGCTGCTTGGACAGCCCGAGCAGCGGGGAGTTCATCCTGAATGGGATTGAAGTCAGCGAGATGGATGATGACGAATTGGCTGATATTCGAAATCGCCAAATTGGGTTCGTCTTTCAGACCTTCAATCTGTTGGCAAGATCGACGGCGCTGCATAATGTGGAGTTACCATTGGTGTATGCGGAGGTGGACAGTGAAACGCGTCGCGAACGGGCCTTGGAGGCTCTCGGTCAGGTCGGATTGGCCGATCGGGTGACGCACCGGCCCAATGAGCTTTCCGGGGGGCAACGGCAGCGGGTCGCGATTGCCCGGGCGCTAGTGAATCGTCCGGCAATTATCTTGGCGGATGAACCGACTGGAAATCTCGACTCCAGAACCGGGGTCGAGATTATGGCTCTCTTCGAGGAGTTGTCGGACAGGGGCAACACGATCATCGTCGTGACTCACGAGGAAGAAGTGGCTCGCCATGCTCGGCGCATCCTCCGGATTCGCGATGGCTTGATCGCCGCAGATGAACGTCCTCCCGCCGATGAGCGGATTGACGCTCGGCTCTCCTCGTGTCCCGAGGGGTAATCTCGTTCCATGAGACTTGGCTACGAATTGACAGAGGCGGTCAGAATTTCTGGCGAAGCCATTCTGAGCAATAAACTGCGCGCCGCCCTGACGACCCTGGGGATCGTCATCGGGGTGGCGACGGTCAGCTTGATGGGGAGTGTGATTGCCGGGCTTTCACAGACCTTTGAGGACAGTCTCTCCGTCTTGGGTTCCGATGTTTTGTTCGTTCAAAAGTATGATTGGACGTCCAAGGGAAATTGGCGCGAGATGCGAAATCGTCGGGACATCACCCTTCGGCATGTCACCCGGTTGGAAAAAGAACTCTCGTTGGCTCAGGCCGTCTCGGTGGAGGCGCAGAGCGTCGGTCCGGTGAGCCATGAGGAACGCTCCGCCGAGAGTGCGACCATCGTGGGTGCCAATGAGCAAACCGCGATGGTTCGCGGTTACCTGATGGAGGCGGGCCGATCCTTCTCGGAGGCCGAGGTGGATGGATCAAGACCCGTCTGCATTCTTGGATCGACGCTGGCGGAAAACCTTTTTCCTCGGTCGTCTCCGTTGAGGAATCGCATCAAGATTCGAGGGAAGAAGTATGAGGTGGTCGGTGTGTTGGAGAAGATGGGCGGTTCCCTTTTTTTCGGAGGGGCGGATGATCAGGTGATGGTCCCCATCACCCGGTTTGTCTCTGATTTTGCCTACAACCCGGATGTGAATATCAACGTGAAAGCCATCGACGCTGAGGCCATTGACGAGACCCGGATTGAAGTTCGGGGGATCATGCGCAAGATCCGGCGGCTGGCTCCGGGGGAACCGGACGACTTTGCGATCAACCAGCAGGGCATGGTGATGGATGCCGTGATTCAAACCGGTGGAACGATTGCTGCAGGCGGCCTCCTGATCACCGGACTCAGTTTGTTGGTGGGCGGGATTGGGATCATGAACATCATGTTTGTATCGGTGCTCGAGCGGACGAAGGAAATCGGCCTTCGCAAGGCCTTGGGAGCAAAGCAGCGGACCATTCTCATTCAGTTCCTCCTGGAAGCCTCTTTCATTTGTCTCTTTGGTGGGATCCTGGGACTCTTGATCGCCTTCCCGGTCACCCTCCTGTTGCAAACCGTGTTTCCGGCCAAGATGGCATGGCCGGTGGTGCTGGCCGCGTTGACCGTTTCGATTCTGACGGGGCTGATCTCGGGATACTTGCCGGCTTTCCGTGCGGCTCGGCTGAACCCGGTGGATGCGCTGAGGCAGGAGTAACCGGGAATGAAACGGGCCGAGATCAAGGAGAGCTTCCTGATGGCGCTGGATGCGTTGTCCTCGAATAAGGTGCGTTCGGCGTTGACGCTTCTGGGCATTCTGGTCGGGGTGTTCTCAATCATTGTCGTGATGACCGCGATTCGAGTGATGCAGGATAGTGTCGAGTCGAGTCTAAGCCAGCTTGGCGCCAACACCTTTCAGATTCAAAAGTGGCCTGGCATTCGGGTGGGGGGTGGGGAGCGAGATTGGCAGAAGTATTTCCGGAGGGAGGACCTGACTTACGAACATGCCGAGTTGTTGAGGGACCGAACTCCGGAAGCCAAGAGCGTTGGCGTGGATGAAGGGTTGTGGACGGCGGAGGCGGTCTCGATTTATGGGGAAACCAATCCTGACGTTCGATTGCGGGGTGTGACGCCCGGGGCCTTCCCCGGGAAAAACTGGATGATTGATGAGGGGCGTCCCTTGATGGAGGCGGATCTGGAAAGCAACCGCCGGGTCTGTGTGTTGGGAGCGTCCGTCGCTGAGAAGGCGTTCCCGTTTGGGTCCGCCCTCGGTCAGACGATTAAGTTCCACGGCATTCGTTATGCGGTGGTCGGCGTGTTGGAAGAGATGGGATCTTCCTTCGGAAGCGACCAGGGCAACGTCGTGTTGATTCCACTGACGACGGGGCTGAATCGCTACGGTTGGAAACGGAGCCTGGACTACGTGGTCCAGGCCCAGGATCAAGCTAGTTTTGCAGCCGTACAGACGAAAGTTCGCGGTCTTCTCCGAACCGCGCGAAAAGTGCCTCCGGGAGAGGAGGATGATTTTGATATCGTTTCGAACGATTCGCTGATCACACAGTTTCGGACGGTCACCTTGGCCATTCGAGCCGGGGCCGCAGCGGTGAGTTCCATCGCCCTGGTGGTCGCCGGGATTGGGATCATGAACATCATGCTGGTTTCGGTGACCGAGAGGACCCGGGAAATCGGAGTGCGTCGAGCCATCGGAGCGAAAAAGAAGAATATTCTCATGCAGTTCATCATCGAGGCCGTGGTCTTGTGCCAGGTCGGTGGAATCGTCGGCGTGATCCTGGGCATCGTGGGAGGAAACGTGACGTCGTTCGTGCTGGAACTCCCTCCAAGTGTTCCCCTTGACTGGGCCCTATACGGTCTCTTGATCTGTTCGGCCGTCGGGATCATTTTCGGAACCTATCCCGCCTACAAGGCTGCCCAGGTCGATCCCATCGAGGCATTGCGATACGAGTGATGGCGGGACGATTTGGGCCGAGCATGGAACGTCTGATTGATCAGAATCGGGTCGGGCTGGGGGCTGGGGGAAGGGGGACTCCTGTGATCCAAGAGATTCTCTCCGTGCCTTTGTACGACTCCGGGTCGGAGGTTGCCGATGGTGGGTTTGGGGGGGACGATGGGCGGGGATTGCAACGGGGAAAAGCAGGACGGTGCCCGCCGGAATGGCAACGATCCTGCCGCTTCAAACGGAGATGCTTCCTTCATCGTTGGGGGAGGGTTGAGCCGCAATTTGAACGACAGTTTCCTTGATCAACGGTGAGGATTCGCCTGGAATATGGTTCGGAGCAGATTGAGGCAAGGTTTGGAACCAGTGATCCATTGGGTGAACAGACGAAGAGGAGGGAAAACCGTTCCCGTGACCGAGTTCCCCTGGGCTTGGGCTGTGATGGGATGGGGGATGATCTGGGCGGGTGTCGTGGCGGGGGTGGGAGCCTCCGACGATGCTTCTGAGGATCTCTTTGAGGGGGACCGCGTGATTGAGATGGATCTCTCGATTTCTGAACGGGGGATTGCCAATCTGCGGCAATACCATTGGCGCCGTTGGCGATCCACGGGTTTGCCTAGACCCAAGGCCCTGGCCACCGTCAAATCCGGGGGCGTGACCTACACCAATGTTTCGGTGCATCTGAAGGGGTCCGCAGGAAGCTTTCGATCGATTGATGAAAACCCGGCGCTGACGCTGAACTTTGACAAGCACGTTGAGGATCAGGAGATCCTGGGCTACGACAAGATTTACCTTAACAATTCGGTTCAGGATCGTTCCTACGCCAACGAAAAAATCTGTCGGGAACTCTACAACGCCGCCGGAATCCCGACGCCGCGAGCCACCCACGCCTATGTCACTCTCAACGGGCGCACTCTGGGTCTGTATGTGGTGATCGAGGGGTTTAACAAACCATTCCTCAAGCGGCACTTTGAGGATGTTTCGGGCAACCTTTATGACGGAGGCTTCCTGCGAGATATCAATGCCGATCTCTCAGTCAATACGGGGGAGAATCCCGACGACAAATCGGATCTGAAGGCCCTCTTTCGCGTGGCCTTGGAACGCGATCCGCGAAAGCGATTTCAATTGCTACCCCGAATGCTGGACATGGATCGATTCTACTCGTTGATGGCGTTGGATGTGATGACCTGGAATTGGGACGGCTACACCATGCATCACAACAACTTTAGACTGTTTCATGACAACAAGGCCGATCGTTTTATTTTCATTCCCCATGGAATGGACCAGATGTTTGAGCAGAGTCACGGGCCGATTTTTCCGCGCTTCCGAGGCTTGGTGGCCCGATCGGTGATGGAGTCGCCCGCGGCGCGGATGCAACTCTATGACCGAATGAATTCACTCATGGGCGGGGTGTTCTCAGCAGACTTGATCAACCGCCGAATTCAAGAAATCACCACGGTTCTACAGCAGTATCTCCGGGACAAGGATTCGTATCGGGCGAAGCGGCAGCAGGGTGAGGCGTTGAGTTTGCAGTATCAGGTGACCCGAAGGCATGACTACCTTCGTCAGGAGTTGAGTGCCGGATCACGTGTGCCGAGCTTTGGTCCCGATGGAACTCATCCGCTGACCCAGTGGAACTCTCGACGGCAGTTCGGGCGTCCGCAATTGAGGCGAACTCAGGAGGGTCCGCGGTCGGTGATGCGCATTGAGGCGGGGGGAGAGGATCAGATTGCCATGGGCAAATGGGTGAGCCGGGTGTGGTTGAAGCAGGGGGTGTATCGTTTTTCAGGGATGATGCGGACGACCCAGGTGCAAGTCATTGCTCAGGATACGCGCGGGGGAGCCGGGTTGAGGGCGACGGGTGCCGGACGGCTCAATCGGGCTCGGGGTACGCGAGGTTGGGCGCCGGTCTCGGTGGATTTTCGGGTGGATTATCCCGTCAAGGAGGTCGAACTGAGCTGTGAGCTGCGAGCGGCCCGGGGGAGTGCGGTCTTCGATGCAAGGACGCTGATGTTAACCAAACTTCGATGATTCACCGGGACTATCTCCTGCGTTTGATCCAGGAATTTTTTCAGGTTCTCGCCGCTATTCTGGAATCGAGACGGAGTGGGGATCTCAAGGCGGTGGAGAAGAATCTGGATCATGCCTCCCAGGCCGTTTTGGGCATGGATCGGGAGGCCGTTCTTGCGCTCAATGAAAGGGAACTCAAGGGGGAGCTCATTCGGGCGGGATCGACCCAAGAGTTCAGCATTCGAGCCCAAATCCTTTCAAGAATCCTGACCGAATCGGCCGAGCAGGCGTCGGGGCGGGGGCGAAAGGGGGAGGCCGAGCAATACCATCTCAGAGCGCTCAATCTCCTGCTCGACACCATCATTGGATCCCAGCCTGTTGAACTGTTGGAGTTCACGCCTCGGATTGAGGGGATTGTGGATCAATTGAGTGGCGCCCTGCTTCCATCGGAGACATTGCTAGGGTTGATGCAGTATTATGAAAAACAAGGGGAGTACGCCAAGGCGGAGGATCAGTTATTTCAGCTTTGTGAATCGAGGGGCCTCGGTGCCGGGTTGAGTCCGCTGGGCGAATCCTTTTATCAGCGCCTTCTCAATCTTCCGGATCCCATCCTGGCAGGGGGTAGACTTCCCCGGGATGAGGTGGAATTTGGCTTGCGGGAATTTCGTGAGCGCTGCGCCTTTCAACAACGTTGAAGAAAGAACAGTTTAGGACCGAGCGGATCACGCGTTTTGGAGGCCCTCCAAAATGAATCTTGTGTGAACGCGGCAGCCTGGGTTTGATGAGGGCGTGCGGGTGTGATCCTGGCTCGAACTGGTGGGATGAGACCGGGACCCTTCGCGATCATCTAGCGAAATCTCCTCCAATGAGCAGTAAGAACCATCGCGGCGATCTCTTTGCTTTCACCTTGATTGAGCTCTTGGTGGTGGTGGCCATTATTGCCATTCTCGCCGGGATGCTCCTTCCAGCATTGGGCCGGGCCAAGGACAAGGGCAAAACGATAGCCTGCAACAACAATTTGCGGCAGCTGATTCTGGCGGCCATCATGTATGAAGAGGACACCCAACGCCTGCCGGTGGGCTGGTTTCCACCCCACAACCTATGGTATCGGCAACTCCAGCCTTACTTGGGCAAACGGACGAATGAATCGGGTCAGGGTGTCTTTGTCTGCCCCTCAAGTTTTCAACGGGACGAAACCGGGGCGATGCGATCCGGAGGATTCTGGGGGTTTCTGGCCTACGCGCAGAATAGCCGGATCAACCTGGGTCGAGCGGACATGGGCATGCGGAACATCCAAGATCCGGTGGGAACGATTCTCTATGCGGATACCGATGGCTGGGATGCCTGCCTCTACTCGGACGATGATGGCACGGCAAATGTGCTGTATCGCCACAGTGGGGGGAGTGAGTGGAGCTCAAAGACCAAGCGTCTGACCCAGCGAGCCTCGCGACAGATTGTCTTTGGGAAGGCCAATGGGGCCTTTCTCGACGGTCACATCGAATTGCTCAGCGAGGCCCCGCGAGAGATCTTCACGGTGGAACGAGAGGAGCCGAGAACGGAACCGCGGCGTTGAGGTGTATTATCTTCTGCTCTTGGGTTGCTTAGGGGTGGGGTTGTTGGGGTGGCTCCTGAGAACGGCGATGCCGAGGGTCGCGCGCGGCTTGATGGCGGTTTCGGTCCTGGGATGTGTGGGCCTCGTGGGGCGGGAGGCGGTTGCTACCTTGGGGATGGGGAGCGCTCCGAAAATGCACCGATCCCAGGCTTCTGTCGGCTACACCCTGGCTCACCAGTTCTTGACCGATCGAAAGGAACGGAACGGGCGTATTCTGTTGCTGTTCCCCCCCGACCAGGCGGCGCCCGCGGCCGCCTTGGACTCATTCTACGAGGCATTTGCTCGGGTCATGACCCGCTTCCCTGGCGTGGAGGTGAGGGAAAAACTTGTCGATGTTTCCAAGTCGAAGTTACGACGGGGTCAAGTTTCACTTGAAGCATTCAGCACCGCTTTGGAGGTCGATGAGAAGACCTTGGCGCTCGTCTCTTGGGTCGGCTTTCCCCATGGTGCGGAGGATCTTCCCCAACTGAAGGACGGGTCGCGACGACCTGCCGTTTATGTTTACGATCCGTCGGGTTCCACTTGGTGGATGGAACATGTCACCGCTGGCGTGATTCAGGGAGGGGTGATTGAGAAGGAGGAACCGGATGGGGGAGGGCAACCCGGGATGGCGCCGAATCCGGCGGCAGTGTTTGCGGAGCGATATCGATTGGTGACCGCCGAGAATTGAGATGATTCCGGAGAACGTGGATGAGCGGTTGGCGACGAGTTTTGTTCGGGGCGGCGGGCCGAGGGTCCCGCCGATGGGTGCTCATGGGGTTGTTGATCGGCGG